>ERZ1740068.497-NODE-497-length-18753-cov-7.425126_pt1 | contig 18753 bp, 14 predicted proteins | sample MGYA00581735_ERZ1740068 | MGnify/ENA primary metagenome ERZ1740068 (study PRJEB43018, sample SAMN04849740) | marine metagenome | isolation source: floating plastic debris | place: Pacific Ocean | collected 2008-08-30 | study: EMG produced TPA metagenomics assembly...
TTACGATTCCATCACCGTTATTTATCCCCGTGGTGGAGAAGGGCTGGTGGCAGGAGAAACCCGTCGGATTCGTTGGGACGCCTGGGATGCCGGCAATACCTTCGACTTAGAATTTTCAAGCGATAGTGGGGCTACCTGGCAATCCATTGCCACGGGTTTGGCCAGTGATCTTCGTTCGTATACCTGGACCATACCCAACACCCTCACAGGCAACGGTTGGGTAAAGGTGAAAGCCGGATCGATGGAAGCAGTAAGTCAACAACGGTTTACCATTGCACCACCACCCGCTAACCTGAACATGGTTTGGCGGTGTGCCGATTCAGCCTTGTTTGCCTGGGATACTGTGTCGGGTGCCAGCAATTATCGGGTCTATCGACTTGGCACCAAATACATGGATACCGCTTCTTCTACGGCCAACCCCTATGTAATGCTGCACAATTTGTCGGCTACCGATTCGGAGTGGATGAGTGTGCAAAGTGTGTTGCCCGATGGGGGAAGTAGTCGCCGGGCCATTGCTATTGAGGTGCCGCCCGGCGATTTCAATTGCATAGGAGTTGACCTTGCGCTTGCTCAAATTGAAAGCCCACAGGCCGGCCACTATCCCGATTGTTTCTTCAGTTCTCCCTTGGGTTTAACCGTGATTCTGAAAAATACAGGTACCACTGCACTCACCACATTGCCCATTGCATACACCTTGAATGGAGGAGCAGTGCAGCACGACACCTTGTTCCAGTCCCTGCTGTCTTCTGTAGAGGCCACCTTTTCGCTTCCCGCTGCCCTTACCCTACAAATAGGAAGCAACACCTTAAAGGTTTGGGCCAATCATCCAGGGGATGGCAATGCGGCCAACGATACCCTCGAAATAGAAATTACCGGCTATTCCGGTACTTCGGCCACCTTGCCCTATGTTCAGAACTTTGACAGCTTTACCAACTGTGCTACCACCTGGGGGTGCGCTTCGGTCACTTGTAACTTAACGCAAGGATGGTACAATTTACCCAACCAGATGGCTGGCGATAGCATCGATTGGCGCACGCACGACGGTGCTACAGGCTCCGGTGGAACCGGACCTTCCGGGGATCATACATCAGGGAGCGGAAAATACCTTTACCTGGAAGGAAGCGGGAACGGAGGTGGTGGCTGCCAAAACAAAGAGGCGCAATTGCATTCTCCTTGCTTCGATCTAAGCGGAACCAACAATCCAGTGCTTTCTTATTGGTACCATGCCAACGGTGGTGCGATTGGCGAGTTGTACGTCGATGTTTTGGCCGATGGTGAATGGCATTTAGATGTAGCTCCACCCATCATTGGCCAGCAAGGCAACCAATGGTTGCAACAACAAGCAAATTTGAGTGCCTACAGTGGTAAAAAAGTAGTCGTTCGTTTCCGGGGACGTACCGGGGGTGGTTGGCAAAGTGACCTGGCCCTGGACGATATCAACTTAAGTAGCTTACCGCTGGCGGCTTTTGAAACAGTTGCCGATACTTTCTGTTTGGGGCAGCCCGTTGCTTTGCAAAACCTGTCTACTTACGCCAACGCTTACAATTGGTCCATTCAACCCGGCACCTTTACCTATGTTTCGGGTAGCAATACGGCTCAAAATCCGTCCATCTTGCCATCAGACACTGGTTGGTACGATGTGCAATTGATCGCCAGCAATGGCAGTGAAAGCGATACCTTACTGGCCCCTGACTTTTTCTATGTAGGTGGGTTTACCCCCACACTGGTCTCCAACTCGCCGGGTGATGTTTTTTGTGCACAGTCTATCGCTACCTTTACTTCTGGTGGGGGCAATGCGAATTTCCATTTTTACAAAAATGATACGCTTGAGCAAAGTGGTGCTGGTAATACATGGTCAACTGCTATGCTGAATGATGGTGATACGGTAGTGGTTGAAGCCGTGATTACTGCTCAGTGTAGCTTCAGCAGCGCACCAATAGTGGTGTCAGTTCAGCCCAGTTTAGAAGATACCAAGTTGTTTTCAGATGACTCCGATAGCACTATTTGTGAAGGAGATACCGTACGCTTCAATGCGCAACCCGGGCTGACCAATTATGTGTTTTATGTAAATGGAAGCTCCCAACAGGTCGGACCAGATTCTATCTGGACCACTGATCAATTGCAAGACGGTGATTTTGTGGAGGTAGAAGTATTGGACTCTCTGGGTTGTGGCGGATTTTCTAACATCATTACCTGGACAGTGTTGCCTGCTCCTCCGGCTCCAAACATCCTCCAACTTGGAGGATACGATTTACAAATTTCAACGTTAGCCGACCGATACATTTGGTTCCTGAATGGCACACTATTGACTGATTCAACCCAATTAATTATGGGTCCTGGTAACGGTAATTATACCGCCCAAATCGTGGTCAATGGCTGTATTTCTGAACCTTCTCAAGCTGTAGTGATTTTCCTGAACGTTAATGAAGACTTGCTTAAAGCAGGTCTTCGATTGTTCCCCAACCCCACCCGGGAAAACGTAAATCTATTGGTGGAGGATACGGGTTATAATCGGGTGCAAATTCTGGACGAAACCGGACGTTTAGTGCTCAATCAGTCCATTATTGTGGGCAATAATTCAATCCAACTGGACCAATTGGCCAGTGGTTTGTACCTGGTTCAAATCTCGGGAGAGGCTGGGATTCAAGAACTAAAATTAGTGGTCGAATAAAAGCCTGCGCTGTTTATTCAGTGCGCAATATCGTTTCCAGCACCGGGTAATAACGGTCAGCAATAAATTTCGCTCCGGCGGTATTGTAATGCACGTCATCTGCCAAAAAACTGTCGTTAAAGCCCGTATACATATCTATTGCGATCACCTCTGAATCGGCATTGGTTTGTTGTGCGGCAATGGTTACCAAATCGGCCTGCATATTTTGGAAAGCATTGGTCAAACTGGAGGTCATAAAGTTGGATTTGCCAGGAGCAAGACGCTCCAACAATATGGTGACGTTTGGATTGGCGGCTTGCAACAAATCGATTATGGCATTGATGTTACTGATCACCTCACTGTAAGCAGGGGATCCGTTCAACATATCGTTGCCACCAGGAGAACTGAACAACACAATATCTGGGGTCCCAACATTTTCGAGCCATTCGTTGAGCCCGTCCAAGATTTGCCCCGAAGTCCAGCCACCACGACCTTCGTGGTCGGGGTCAAAGCTAAGGCCGGCGTAATCAGGATAAGAAGCAAGGTCAGTACGACTGCCGATATAGTCAAAATCCCAGCCACCGTCAACCAGTTGTTTCCACAATTCATAGCGAAAGCTTTCAAACTCCGGGCGATCTCCTTCCACCCTCGAAGCTCCAAGCGGCATGATGATATTGATGGAAGTACTGGTAGGTTTACATTCAGAAGCCGATCCGTCATCGTCCTTACATCCTGAAAAACTGCTCAATAGAAGAACAAGCAGCAAAGTAGCGAAGAGTGATGTTGGCCTTTGAAAAGAGGGAGCAGAAACGATCATATAGATGCAAATAAAAAAGATTTGGCGTTGGCATCAAAGAACGTGGCAATAGACGATACTATTTGAAAAACAGTGGTTTGGAAAGGTTTGAAATTGTCAGTTTTCGGAGAATTCAGGACCTTTTTGTGTCTTTCGATACGCCCCGGGAGTTTTGCCGGTCACTTTTTTGAAAGCATTGTAAAAAACACTTTTGGTTTTAAACCCGGCTTCTGATCCGATGGCTTCAATGGAAAATACTTCATGGGTGCGGGACTCAAACATGCGTATTACATGGTCTACCCGAAAGCCATTGACGTAATCGTTGAAGTTGCACTGCCGACCAATTTTAAGTACCTCGCTGAGGTAGCCCTCACTAATGCCCAATGTTTCTGCCACCGCAGTTCGAGAGAGGTTGGGTTGGGTGTAGAGGTGCTGCTCCACCATCAAGGCATCTAACCGGTCCAACTTTTCTTTGGCCTTGGAAGAGATACTCACCGGTTGGGAAGAGCCGTCGGTAAGGTGAAGCGGGGAGGACAGCGTAGTTTCTACGGGTGCTGTTAAAGTTTCCCATTGCACTTCCGGGGCGGCAGCTTTCCAGGAAACACGGTGTAACCAATGTACCCCAAGATAGGTGTTCACGGCCAGGTAGACGGCCATGAGTACCAACAGGTAATTCCAAAGTGGTACGTCGAGCAAGTAGGAGATAGGATCGCTAAAAGCCCACACCACCAAAAAGCACCAAAGGGCAAGGCTGTTGAAACGCAGCCATTTTTTGACGGGAGTGGGCAGGTTTTCGGCTAGGTGACCCAACCAACAGGACCAGCCGATCAACGCCAGGGAAAACAGGAGCGAGGTAATGGCAATGCCTTCCAAAAGGAGTTCGTAGCGGCTCGAATCGCCTCCTGCCAACCAATCGTAAACATCTATATCGAAGCAAAAATCAACCAGATGAAAGGCACTGAAAACCATGCAAGGTAGCGCCAACAAGTGTAGCGTTGGGTGCTTCCGGAGAGGATGGTGGGTAGCTTTCAGCACATAACGTAGAAAAGCAAACGGAAACAGAAATTCCCAGCTAATGAGTTCCAATAATCCATTGGTGGGCATTTGTGCTTCAAACCAGGTGTAAGTGAGGCACATGGTCAACGACAGAATGGCCAAGGCGAACCACAATTGGGCACCATGGCGAAAGGCGCGTGAACTAAAAATGAGTAGGACCAAAAAGAAACTCAACAAGATGCCTAAAAGCACTACCAGATCGGTTCCATTGATTTCCATAATTGGTTGAGTTATACGATCGTGAAGTTGGTCCTATGCACGAAGTTGAAGCTGCATAAAGGTAAGCTTTGCACAGCAAGAGTAAACCTTTGCCAACGCATTGCCCATGCTTGATGGCCAACATTAGAAACCAACCGGGGTACAACGTTTTGTATCCTGGCAATCAATCGCGGCAATAATTGTAGGTTTGAACAGGTAAGGTAGACTTCACCCAATTAGCAAACAATGCCTACGGCCATACACATCAAAAAAGGGGAGGTACTTCAAATTCCCGGAGCACTGAAGACCAAAGTTTACTTTGTGCAATCGGGATTGTTGCGCAGCTATGCGATTGATAAAAGCGGCAAAGAAAACGTTTTCATGTTTGCTCCTGAGGGGTGGGTAATGGCCGATACTGTTGGCCCTGATGAGCCTGCTATGTTGTACATCGATGCTCTGGAAGACTCGGAAATACTGGTTTTGGCCAAAGACCTGGAACGGGAAAAAGAAAACATTGCTGCGCTAACCAAACGCATGAGCCGGTTACAAAATCGGATACTCATGCTCATCAGCTCCAACGCGATTGAACGCTACGATCATTTTGTAGCTACCTATCCTGAAATTGCCAAACGGGTACCTCAAAAGCTTATCGCGTCCTATTTGGGCATCACTCCCGAAACCCTGAGCGCTGCCAAAGCCAAGCGGTTAAAGAAGAGTTGACCTCCGATCATTTCTTATGAAATCTTAATGCAAAGCATCTTGCTGACTTTGAGCTTTGTGGGCCAATCGGAAATACAACAAAATGGAGGCTCAAATGAAGCAATGGAACTTATTTTTCAAGGTATCAGCCGTTTTGTGGTTGATTTGGGGAGCTGTACACATCCTGGCCGGGGTGATGACCGATAAATTTATTTTAGAGGGAGATATTGCCGGAGCAATTGGCGGTATTGCCGATGCTGTGGATTCCAGCACCCTCGCAATGGAGTATCCGCCAGCCGCAGGCGCGGTGATTGGGCAACATGGGTTCAACTTGCTTTGGATTGGAATCACCACGTTGATATGCGCCTTCTTCGTTTGGAAAGGCAATGCACAAGCCATCTTTTTAGCCGCCCTCACTGGTGGGCTGGCCGATTTGGGTTACTTCCTTTTCATGGATTTGGGCGGCTACGTAAATTTTGTTCCTGGCACCGTGATGACCCTTGTTTCGGGCACTGCGATTATTTTGAGTTTGTTAGCCCATTTTAAAAGGACTTCAGGAGCGACTTAATGATGGTTGTTTAGTACCGTTGTTCCCGATCCAGGGTGCGCCTGCCCACGGTATAGGCATAGGCCGAAGCAGGCATAAATTGAAAAGACTTCTCCTTGAAACCTACCACCCCCACCTGATCGATGGAAGTGACGATCGGCATGTTCATCTGGTTTTCAAGACAAAATTTGTAAAGGCTTTTTAGGTCTGCTGGTTTGTGAAAATAGCGGTTAGACCATTTTACTTCCAAGGCCCAAGTTGGTTTTAGCGTAGCGTCACTTAGGCCCACCATGTCTACCTCGCCGTTTGCCCATCGGGCATACCAAGGCGTAAACCAATCACGGTGCATCCACTGCGCAAAAACAGCCGTCTCTACCATCGTTCCGATCATTTCATCATTGGCGGTTAGGGGAGAGAAGAGGGCACTTCGTAACGAAGGGTTGGTGAGATAGATCTTAAAAAAGTTGTCGCGCCTGAAGCGCTTACCGCTTTGATCAATGCGTCTAACGCGCTTGATAAGATAAGCCGCTTCCAGGTACTCAATGTATTTTTTGAGGGTGTTTTTGGGTACCTGAGACTGTTGGCTCAATGCTTCCAGAGAGAACTCCCCTCCGCTGTTGTAGGCAATGGTGGTAAAAAGAGCGTTCAACTCGCGGGTGTCGCTAATGCCGTATAAGCTGGGCAAATCGCGCAGCAATACTTTGTCTACAATATCTTGTCGGATGTATCGGCCAGGGTTGATCTGTGTATGTGCTGAAAAAATCACCTCCGGGTAGCCTCCAAAATTGATGTAGTCGATAAAGTGCTTGTTCAATTCACCCAAATGGGTGGAGGTATAGAAATCGGCTGATTTCCCCTTCCACACCACTTCGATAGGCTTTATGATGTGGTCCAGGTCTTTTAAGGAAATGTATTCATTGAACGTTAAAGGAGGCAAAAGAAAATCGGTGAAGCGACCGGCACCACTTTCGTTGCTGGCAAATTTTAGGGCAGCAGCAGCAGAGCCGGAAACGATGAATTTGTCCTGCCGAAAACTGTCTACCAGCGTCTTGAGATGTACTTCCCAGTTTTTGAGGTATTGAACCTCATCGAAAATGATGTACCAACCTCCCTTTTCGTTCGAACCAACCGCCTCTTTGGCGTAGAGGTACAGTTCTTCTAACCCTAAGTTGGTGTAAATGGGATTTTCGATGGTGACAAAGATGATCTTTTGCGGGTTCACTCCGCTGGAGATCAGGTCCTTAACAAGGTGATGCAGCATCACGGTTTTCCCCACCCTACGTGGTCCCATCAATACCACAGCTCTGCGCACCGTATTTTCATAGACCAAAGGCTTAAAAATCTCGAAATACAACCTTCGGGGCATCTTATCGAAGTCGTGCTCGATTTTGCCATCTACCCACCAGGGATTCTCAAATTGTATTCGGTCTAAAACCTGCTTCTTAGCAATTTTGCGAATCAAAATATTCTTATTTTCAATAAAAATACAAAATAAGATCAAACGTTTGATCTTATTTTGTATAAAATAAATCGTTTAAATTGTGTTGAGATTAGTTAACCTTGGTGTTGATTTAATGCCGATAAGGATGTTTCTTCAGCCTCTAATCCTGAAAAAGATGAATGGACACCTCTACTTATGGATGATCTTATGGGTAGAAAACGACTGATCCTTGTGAAGGAGTTTTAGAAAATACAAACCTGCAGGCAGACTTATGTAGATTCGGCTTTCGAGTGCCCCTTGGCGGATGATTTGCCCTAGCTCATTGGTGATTTCATAGCGCTCTACCGTTGAAGGTGCTTCAATATCCATCCATTCTTCAAATGGGTTAGGAAATAAATTCACCTCCTCAAAAGAATGATGTGATTGAATACTGGTACCGATCTGCGTAATTCCAGTGTAGCCATTGCCAAAAACACCTCCACCAACCAGTATATCGTTGTTGCCGACCTTGCAAATGGCCTCGATGTCATTGTCGGGTACTCCACCCATGAAGGTATTGAGGGTGGCATTTTGGAGACTAACAATCCCGTTACATACTTCGGTACTGTTGTCAGGGTAAGTGATCTCTATCAAACCACCTGCGATGTAGAGTACTCCGTCGATTTCCTTGAGGGTGTGTACAAAAATGAACCGGTTGGGATCGGGTTGCGAAAAGCCAAAATCAAGGGCTACCCAATCAGTACCATCCCATTTGGCAATACGGTTGAGTGGTGTTCCGTTGCTTTCGGTGAAGCTACCGCCAACGATCAATTCATTGTTGTAAACGATCATGCTGTACACGGTGTTGTTGAATCCAACTCCTAAGGCCGACCATTGGTTACCGTCCCATTTGGCAATACCGTTTACTTCTATGCCACCGGCGTATCGAAAATTACCAGCCACGTATAACTCCGAATTGTGAACCATCAATTGGTGGGGAAACATTACTCCGGAAGTATTAATAATGTTGCCACTCAGTCCCGAACCAAGGGCATTCCATTGGTTGCCGTCCCATTGCATGATGCCTTGAATAGAGTCGGTGCCAACGCGGTCGAATTCTCCGCAGGCAACGATTTTACCATCGTATTTGAGCACATCATAAATGTTGGGCAGCGCTGAAAAGCCGCTGGCCGTAGTGAGAAAAACCCCAGAGCCTACTGTTTGAAGTTGTCCGTTATCGTAGACATACAACCAATTCGAGTCGAGGCTTTGCTCGTAGCGGGCAATGTAGAGTTTGTTGTCGATTGCTTTAAGCGCATGTCCCGGGTCTGAAATGGATATGGCTGATGGTTGCCAGGAGTTGTTTTCCCATTTGGCAATGTAGCCCACGGGTTGGCCGCAAATCCTATCGAAAAAACCGGTGGCGTAGAGCGTGTCGTTGAAATACTCACAGTTGACTACTGTGCCGTTGGTGTTGGCCGAAGGGCATATCTCTTGAATGCTTTGTCCGAAACCAACAGATGTTGCCAGAAGGAGAGTAAAGGAGAGAAAAAGTCGAATCATTGGGTAGTTTGGGTTGTAGAAGAACGATCAGGGGTGGATTTCGCTTTCTTTTTCTGTTTTTTCTCGTATTCCATCACCAACAAAACAATGCCTACACCAAGACTGGTGACGGCGGCCAGCATCAGTAGGGCCCAGAGTAGGTTTTGCGGGTAAACCGCTAAGCCTTTGGGAACGGTCACCTTGGTTTTTTCACCTACGTCCACTAAGGTTTCCCGGAGCTTAATCAACACATTAGTACGTTCCAGGGCACTTTCCGATTCCAATTGCTGCAGTTCGAGTTGGCTGGCTTTTAGGTTACGGTACCAATAGTCGAGGTCTTCATCGGGGGTTTGATAAAAGATGGAGGTGTACCCCGAAGTGAGGTTTTTGGCCTCCAGGAAGTCGATTACTTTGGTCAGCTCCTTTTCTGCCAGTTCAATGGTGTTGGCGTCAGCGGCTCGTTTCAGGTAGCCAATAACGTTTTGCTTGAATTGAATTCCCTTCGAGATACGCATCCCAAAAATGACCAGGGAAATCAATATCAGTATTACGCCAAAAGCATTTTTCATAATCCATCCAATTTCAACTATCGAATCTGTACCAATTGAAACAGCTTCCAATAAAAATAGAGAAAGATTGTGAAGTTGAGAATAAGCCTCTTGTAAAAGACTCCCAGGGTTTTCACCCCTTGCATAAAACCTCAAAAAGGCCTGGCCCTTCGATTAAAACGAAGCGACCAGACCCTTTGAAAAAGTGTAATGCGTTGAGAACTTAATGCAGTGAATGCAAGCCCATCTTGTTGCCTTCCGAATCCAGAAAGAGCGCGAAAAAGCCACTTTCATCGGCATGAGGTGTTTTGGGCACCAATATTTTACCTCCGTTGGGTTCCACTTTGTCCAGCATGGGTTTTAAGTCTTCCCCGGCGTTGAGGTACAGCGTAGGTCCTTCTGCCGAAGGAACGTAGCCCTCTCCCTTGGCAATTACCCCATGTACTTCCCGGTTTTCATAAGGCAAGATGCCCAAGGCAAATCCCGGCATCTCCATTTGTTCGATTTCAACATCTAAAACGGCTTGGTAAAAGGCAACAGCCCGCGGCAGGTCAGTGGCGGGGATTTCGAAAATAGAAATGTAGGGTTTCATGGTCGTTACTTTTTGATCGAAAGAAGTAGCATTAGAGTGCTCTCTGGCCAAAGGGGAATAATAAGAAAAGGCCAATAGGCCTGGAATCAACAAGGCGGCAAAAAGGTATAAGGTCGTTCGTTTCATAGCAATAGATGGCTTGTCTAAAGCAAGATTAACCCATAGAAAAAAAGCAGAATTGTAAAAATGCGACAGTTCGAAACCTACTTGTAAAAAACCGAGGAGAGCAACATGTGGTCGTGGCCTAAAAACTCTTTAGGTGAGATGCCAGTAAACTCTTTGAAATCCTTGATGAAATGTGCCTGATCGTAGTAGTCACTTTCGTAAGCAATGTTGGTCAACTTGTTGGTGTCTTCGCTGAGGAGCATTTTGAGGGCGCTTTGCAGTCGAATGACTTTGCCCATTTGCTTGGGACTGATGCCGATTTGCTGGGCGAACTTTCTTTCCAGCTGCCGCCTCTTAGAAACATCTTCTTTCAAAATTTGGCGAATAGAAGTGTTGCCATTGGTGACCAGCAACGCTTCGATGGTGCTACTTACAATGCCGTCGATTACAGTTGAATCCTTCAATTTGTCCAATAAAAATTGCTCGATGATGTCGATGCGTTGTTGGGTACCACTTGCTGCAATAATTTTCTGTTCCAAGGCATTCGCCGTTGATTCACCAAACAAATCTGCCATTGGAGTTTCAGTATTAGCCAGGGAGCGAAGGGGAACCGTCACAAAATTGGCAAAACCGTGAGGATAGAATCGGATAGCAAAGGTGTTGACGTAACCAGTGGGTTGAATGAAGAAGGGGGCTATCGTTTGGCCCAATACCATGGCGCGAGGTTGTAGCAGAAAGTCCGATTCTGAGGTGAAGCGTTTGATGTCGTCCCCCAGAATAAAGGCCATTTCAATGGTGCCGTCTGGAACAATGCGCTGCTTTTCGGCCGCCATTTCAGCGGGAACTTCTAAGGTCCAGTAGCAACTTATCAGCGGAGCCAGGTCAGGATGTGGTTCAAAGGTTTGGTAATTCATCAGTGATGCGTTTTTAACGGTTTCGGTCCTTCTTCAAGACCCGAACAATTCCAGTAAATCAATTCAAAATGCCTTCAACGATTTGGTGCAGATTTTTAAAGTCTTCTACTTTGGTGAGGTGGTCATCCGTTCGTTGATCCCCCATGTTTTGAATGCGATAATCGGGGAGGTAGTTACCAAAATGCAAGGACACAAAGGTGTCGACAATGCGCTCTTTGAGCGCGTGCGGAACTTTGTAAACCGTAACAATCGAATCCTCAATACCAATGTGCACCACTTCATGTATAATCGTGTTGGCCGGGTTGTCATACTGTTTGAATTGGCCTTCTGGCGTGGTAAAAATGAGAATGGAGCCTTCCTCCGGATCATAACTTCCCCCCGGGCCATAGAGGGTAAGGTTGACCTGATACACCTCAAAGGTGTGGAACGACCAATCGAATAGTGCGGGGTTGATTTCACCGATCATTTGCTCGATCAATGCCTGCGCTGATTTGATTTTTTCATACCCGGCCCGGTAGTCTGCTTCATGGTACACATTGTCGATCACAAATTGTTCCAACCGACCATAGTCCATTGGTGAGAGCTTGCCTTCAATGGCCTTAATCTTCAGTTCATTGATAAGGCCTCCGGAGGGGAGCGCTACCGTATAGTTGTTTTTTTCAAAAAAGGGCAGGTCCTGCAAAGTACGCCAAATGTATTCGGCCTCTTCCTGAGCGCTGGGAATCCGAATGTCGATTCGGTTCCGATGACTCGAGGAGCAGGTCATCCATAAAACAGGGAGACAGATGAGGAAGTACTTCAAGCGCATGCTTACCGATAACGGTTGGTTGATCCTGGAAAGGAAGTACCTCAAAATAAGAAATAAAGTAAATGCGCTGGAACTAAAGTTGGGGAGTAGGTCTACCGGTAAACCGACAGACTAAAACCATGGCGCATGGTTTTTTATAAGGTAGAAGGAGTGGTAAACCAGAAAGTACTGCCGGTATTTGGTGCACTTTCAACCCCAATGTTTCCATGGCTGGCTACAATGAAATCTTTGCAAAGTTTAAGGCCCAAACCAGTACCGGTTTCCGATTGCGTTCCGTGCTTGCTTTTCACAAAATCTTTGAACAAAGCCTTGCGTGTGGGCTCATCCATGCCCACTCCCTGGTCTGCAATGCTAAACTTAATTTGATTACCCTCGGTGGATTCCACCGAGACGGCTACCTCGCCATTGGGCGATGAAAACTTGTAAGCATTGCTCAACAGGTTGCGGAGCAAAAAGCGTAAAATTTCAGGGTCTACTTGTGCTTTAAGCGAACCATTTTCCTCAACAATGGACGTATCGATGTTCTTGATTCGAGCAGCTTCCGACAGGAGTTCGATCGCCTCCTCAATCATTAGCCGCGGATTAACGGCTTCAGGTGACAGTTGGAGGCTGCCTTTCATTTGAGTTTGACTCCAATACAACAGATTGTTCAACAAGCCGGAGATGCCTTGTACCTTTTGCGTGAGGTCCAACATCATCTGGCGCATTTTGCTGGGTGGTATCGCATCATCTACCGAAAACAACATGAGCAAACCTTGAAGCGATTGTATGGGGCTGCGCAGGTCGTGTGCCACGATAGAGAAAATGCGATTTTTCAAGGCATTGACCGCTTCCAGCTCTTCGTTACTTTGACTAATGGCATCTTTCTGAACCGCAATTTCCCGGTTAGCCGTTTGCAGTGCTTCGGTTTGGGCCCTCAAAAGTTGGTTCGACCGGTATTTTGACCTGAAAAACAACAACAAAACCAAGGCCAGAGAAGAAATCAGTCCCAAGCCTATATAAGTAGCCATTTGGGTATCCTCCTGCCTTTTTAGATCGGCCTTCAGCCTCATCTGAGCCACTTGGTTGATGTACTGAATGGAATCTTTTTCGTGTTCAAATTCATACTTCGCTTCCAGGCGGGTGATTTTTTTGGTGAGATCAGCATGTTGCAAACTGTCCGACATGGCCTTGTAAATCAACTGTGCAGCATAGGCGGCCTGGTAGTTGCCCAACTCCTTCTCAGCCAGTGAAAGTTGGAGGCTTGCTGCTTGCGCACTTTTAATCATTTCCTTCTTCCGGGCTATTTTGAGGGCCCTTGTAAGCAGGGGTTGTGCGGCTTTGGAATGGTTTTGTTTTATCAGCACCCTGCCCATATCTATCAAGGGCATTAAAAATTCTGCTTGAAGGTGGTTTTGAGCCGTTAGTTCCATGGCACTTTTGTAGGCTTTGAAAGCAGCCATGTTTTGGCCTTGCTGTTCGTAAACCTTACCCATTTGATTGAAAATGGCACTGATGCCAATGGAATCGTTGATGCTTTCGCTGATGCGTTTAGACTTAAATAAGTAATCAAGGGCTTTGCGGTGGTTTTGGGTACTCAAGAAAACGTCCCCCAGGTTGGCATAAGCAACGGCCTTGTAATAGATATTGTCGGTTTCAATGGCCAATTGGAGTGCTTTTGAATGGAAATAAGAGGCCTTTGGATAATCTTCGAGGCCATAGTGCACCAGCCCTACTCCCGTGAATGCTCCTAGAAAAAGTCGCTGATCTTCGGTGGTTCTGGCCATCTTAAGCGCTTCCAGGTAACTGCTCATCGCCTTTTCATAACTGCCTCGTACAAAGTAAATGGACCCCACATCAATGTGGATATTGGCTACTGCTTTAGTGTCTTGTCGCTGGGTAGCAATGGCCAGGGATTTAAAATAATAATGAAGGGCCTTTTCGTACTGTCCCTGAAACTTATATACAATTCCCAACTGGCTCAGTCCTTTTTGCTGGCCGTGCGGGTACTCCAACAATTTCGACTGTTTCACCACCACTTGCAGCAATTTTATTTTACTGGAAAGGCTTGTAGCAGGTGTTAGCCGTTGAGCGGCCACCAGCAACGAATCGATGGTCGCTGGTGTGGCAACTTTAGCCCTCATTTCACTTGAGAGACGGTCTACTTCTCGAAGAAGATCAATGTCTTGTTGGGATTGGGGCATTTCCTCTACCGTTGGCAGAGCATCCATAGGCAACAATTGAAACAGCGAATCGATGGCAGCCTGGCTTTGTGCGATAGCACAATGGGGGAGCACACAAACCAACAGGAGCATAAGGAGCGCCTTCAGTAAAACGCGTATGGACTGGGGGGCAGGAAACAAAAGCAATGCGATGTATAGAGTGCATACGTAGTATACGAGGCAAAGTTGCTCCGTGATCAACCTTTGAAACCAATACCCTTATAAAGCTTTCAAAAATGGGAGGAATCGCTGTTCCTCGCACTGTGCTGGTGCCTCTTCGTCAACTCAGATACCACCTTCAGCAATTCAGACCCGATGCTCACTTATTAGCGTTTGCTTTTGGGTAGAAAAAATGGCCAATTAGCAGTGTAAATGGCGTACAAAACGCCTCAAACGCTCATTTAATACTTACCCAATTCATGCAAATCAAAATAAATTCACTTTTTCCAAGAGCTGTGCGAAGCAGCTTCAAATGTTGGGCTTTTGGCCTGTTGGGGCTGAGCCCGTTTTTGCTAACTGCGCAAGCCCCAAGCTTTGACCATGAAGGCACCGCAATGGCGGTATCCGGAACGGATTGCCACCAGTTGACCGCGGATGGCGTTCGGGGCAGTGCTGGAGCCATCTGGAGCACTAAAAAGCTCGACGTCACCCAAAGCTTCACCGTGAGTTATCAAGCCAATTTTGGCGCTAAAGATGCTTCGGGAGCTGAAGGAATGGCTTTTGTATGGACCACTTCCCCATCAGTGCCTTTGCTTGGAGGTAGTGATCACAGACTCGGTTTTTTAGGTTTAGGGGGACCTTCTGTCGGTATTGAATTTGACACGCACCTTAGCCCTGGATTCGGTGATATCGGCAACGATGATCACACTAGCCTGGTTATTAACAGTTCCATATCCAGTCCACAAGTAGGACCTTTCCCGTTACTTGGTGGAAATATAGAAGACAATGTTTACCACGACATTCAAATCAGTTATGATGCAAACACATACCTGATAGAGGTGAGAATGGATGGCCTGTTGCAAATGCAAACAAACTGGGATTTGTCTGCTTCTTTGGGCAACCATCTGGTCACCTGGGGAATTACTGCATCTACTGGATCGCGTACCAATACCCATACCGTATGTGGTGTGCAAATCAGTGGTTGCGATCGTTCGGATTTTGCCAGTTATTACCCACCAGAAGGTCTTGAGTGCGATGAAATGTCCATCAACGGTCTGGATGTGCAATATACCCGCGATTGTGGTTATGTAATAGCGGGTTCACAATCAGGTCCGGATATCGGTTGCCCTGAATTTCCGGTGCCTGCTCTGATGAAATACGATGCCAATGGGCAATACCAGTGGGGAATAAGCCACTTCTTTTCCGAAGGTTATTACGGCGAGTTCAATTCTGTGATTGAGCTGGAAGATGGAGGTTACTTTTTGGGTGGATGGATAAAAAGTGAATCTGGTGAGCAATTCGGCGTGCTGGTGAAAACCGATGCAGCGGGTGATGTGCTTTGGTCTCGGGAAGTTGCTTTTGCTGATTTTCCATCCGAGTTTCATCAGGTAATTGAGGTGCAGACCGCCTATTACACCAAAGACGACGGTTTGCTATTGGCCGTGGGATATTACCACGATTGGCCACTGGTAGTCGCCTACCAACCCAATGGGCAGTTGCAATACGATTGGATTTACGATATCACCCAGTTTGGGGGAACGAGCGGAGATCGGGCTTATGCCAAAGCAATTGATTTGCATGATGCAGGCGACCCCAATCGGAGAAGTGCGCAAGTGGCGGCCATATTGGTAAATATGTCTGGTGAGGAAGAAAGCAAACAGGGTTCCTTTATCCTTCGCGTACAAGCCGAAACTGGAAGACACAGTGCAGCAATAAACGGCACGGCACTACATTATATTCCTGATGTTGTTGGTGAGGATTTAAAGATTTTGGACCTGAATGGCGATGCTGTTCCTGATCCCGGCAGGTATTTCGTGACGGGAAAGAAGCATACAAGAGATGATTGTGCTGCTTTCATGGGATTGCTGGATGAGTTTGGCGGATTTTTCAAGGTAAACTCCTACTACAGAGATGGCGCTTGCATGGAACTTTCTTCACTGGTACAACTGAACAATGGCAATATGCTGGCAGCTGGGTTTGCTCAGTTCTCTAACACGCGAGATGTCCTCTTATTAAGTACCAATCCGAACCTTTCCACAGAAGAAGTAAAATTAATCAAGCGCGAAGAAGAGGATGTCATTGGTACCGCGTTGGATGTTGACCCTATCGAAGGAACCTTTGCTTTAACTGGCATAGCAAACTACAGCCCAAGTATCCTCAACCCGAAAGTTCCGTTGTTGATCAATCAAAGTTGGGGTCAAGACCTGGAATGCCAACCGGAGGTGATTGTCGATAAAGAAGCCATTAAACTCGGAGACAATGTTTTCTTCGTGATCGATGATGCCAATTTAATGGGTGTGGTAGAAACATCACCTTACAGCTTTTCTTTAGTAACAGAAACCTACTGCGAACCAGAAGGTGGCAATGGAGGTCTCGGATATTCAAAATACCGACTATCCCAACCCCAGGAATCAGCCCACAACCATTGGAACCTCTATCCCAACCCTGTAAACGCAGGCGATCAATTGACCCTCACCTTGGGAGAAAATTCAAGTGAAGTGATAACCTACACCATCACCGACCAATTGGGGAGAAGGTGGACTGAATTAAGTGTAGGAAATGTACACCACCAAGCGGTGCAGGTGGATGTACCCAACCTGCCCTCCGGAACCTATTTCCTCACCGTTGTCGATGGAGAGGTGACCAAAACCATGTTGTTTACGGTAAGGTAAGTTCTCCTACCTGTCCTTTCTCAAACCTTCAGTTGCCATTTTGCGCAGCTGAAGGTTTCTTTTTGGGGCGTTTCACTCAATCGTTTGGCTCATCTGGTTGATGTGCTCAATCATGGCTTTGCGGTTTTTGTACGGAATAGGAATTTCTTTGCCATTCACCATTTGGACACTACACCCGTTGTTGCGGTTGATGCTTTGAATGTGGATCAAATTTACCAAATAAGAGCGGTGAATGCGCAAAAAGCCTTTCAACTCCAGGGCCTGCTCAAACTTAGACAAGCTTTTGGATACCAGCATTCTTTCCCCATTGTGGCGGTAGAGCTGAGTATACATTCCGTCGGCTTCGAGGTAATAAATGTCTTTGATGGAAACAAAATCAAAGCCATCGGCGTGGGGCACCGAAAGCTTGTCCGACATTCCTCCCAATGACTTCTGGGGTTGCACAGGCTGAAAAGGATGTGCCTGTTTGAGGGCAAACCCAATCGCTTCTTTCAGGTCGTTGAGGTTGATGGGTTTGAGCAGGTAATCCAAGGCACGTTGGCGAATGGCCTGGATGGCGTAGTCTTGGTAGGCCGTGACAAAAATTACCTGAAAATCGCGCTCCGAAAAGCGTTGCAAGAGGTCGAAGCCAGTGCCTTCGGCAAACTGCACATCCAAAAAAACCAAATCGGGTTGGGTTTGCCGAATCAACTTTTCACCGGTATCCAGCGAATCGGCCCAGCCAATGAAAGTAAGCCCCAAGTGGCATTTTTCAATCAGGGTTTGGAGCCCTTGCTGGCCCGCGCGTTCATCGTCAACAATAAGGTACCTTAGATTAGGGTGGTTCATGCATTTTTATTTTTGTGAACGAGGGGCAAAGTGACTTCAACGCGTGTACCGGCAGGCTTTCCATCGGCATCCACTTTATCGGTGATGGTGAGCGATGTCGCTTTCTTGTAAGAGGTGCCCATCAGCTGCAAGCGTTTATTGCATAGATGTGTACCATAGCTTCTTTGGTTGCCCGAAGTAAGTGTTTTTGCCCTACCTCTTCCCACACCATCATCCTCAACGTGGCAAATAAGTTGGTCGTCGGCTATGGCCCACGAAACAGTGATGGTACCTCCGCGTTGAGGTAAAACACCGTGCCAGAGGGCATTTTCAATCAGGGGTTGCAGTAGCATCGGGGGAATCATCAAGGCGTTCACCTGCACCCCCTTGCCGAACTTGAAGTGAAACTGAAAGCGATGTTCAAAGCGCATGGATTCCAATTCTAAATACAATTGCAAGGCCATGCGTTCCTCTTCCACGGTCACCAGCTTTTGGTGCGAATGGTGCAGCACTTTGCGCAGCAAGGCCGCAAACCGGGAGAGGTAATCGGTAGACGCATCGATTTGGTTGTTGAGGATGAAGTTTTGAATAGAGTTGAGGGTATTGTAGATGAAATGGGGTTTCAGTTGAGCCACCAAAGCTTCGTGCTGAAACTGCTGTGCCTCCTGTTCTAAGCGCACTTTGGTTTTTTCCGACTGCAACAGCCATGCAAACCCTGCTGCTGAAATCAATAGAATAACCACTGCGATCGAAAGTCCAAACCAAGGCGTTTCGGTAAACTTAGGAAGCAACACAAATTGTGCCAGCACTTTGGGATTTCCCCAGGTTTTTTTTCTGGCTTTTACGCGCACTTCTAAAGTATATTCCCCAGGAGGCAAAGTAGTGAAGCGGATGGTCTTTTCCGGTGCATTTCGCCATTGCTCCTCCAAACCGCGCAAGCGATATTGGTAGTGCAAGTTGGAGTGGTCTTGCTGCCAAACGGCCTGGAAAACAAAGGTGAGGTCGCGTTTACTTGGAGGCAAACGAACCCCCGCCTCCA
>ERZ1740068.498-NODE-498-length-18730-cov-8.545435_pt1 | contig 18730 bp, 17 predicted proteins | sample MGYA00581735_ERZ1740068 | MGnify/ENA primary metagenome ERZ1740068 (study PRJEB43018, sample SAMN04849740) | marine metagenome | isolation source: floating plastic debris | place: Pacific Ocean | collected 2008-08-30 | study: EMG produced TPA metagenomics assembly...
ACACCTTAAAGAAGCAAGCTTACCATCCAAATCGAGGTCATCGAAATACGGGTTATCTCTTACCCCTTTCTTAATGAGATTTCTTCTGGAAAAACGTGTATTCTCCGAATTTTCAGACTTTTCCCGGACATATAATCCATCACGGTAATAAAACTCTTCGTCAAACATGCCATTTTTAAATGCGCGCCTTTCAATAGGCCCATCCTTTTTGTCTACCATGGGTAAAAGGTTACGATTTATCCTGAAATAATCATTATCTCTGAGAATAAATTCGTCATTTGGATATTTTTCCTCAAAATCCCATACCACTTCAGGGAACTTGTGTCGCTGCGAAGTATCGGCTTTTAAGAAGAGCTCCAGGATCAATACCTGCCCGTCTACCTTCCTCGATTGCTGTACAAATGGTTCATCAAACCTGTCAACGATCTTCAGCGTATAAGGCCCCTTGTAATTGATCCCCCGCAGGCAGATTCTCTTGATCTTGAGACCGCCATCCACGTGTTCCCAGGTAAATTTCCCAAAAACACCAAATAAAGTTCCATAGAGTTGTGTTGCATAGAGCTGTTGATACCGCTCCTCATCGCCTTTTCTCAGGCTGATGTTAGATGAAAATTCCATACTTCAATAATAGTTTAAATTGTGTTTTATGTAGCAACCGTAATATTGCGGAATTATTTGGAATCTTAAAATACCAAAAGTTTTGTATTTTGAAGGAAAAGTCATCAAATGAACACCCAAACCCGGCTCGCCACACTCACCAGCCACTATACTTCACAAAAAACGCCCCGTATCCCTGCGACTGATTCCTGCTCTTAGCAACTACCTGCAAAGCCCTGAGAGCATAGTACAAAGTGTTCATTATATTTCATTTAGGCGTACAAAAACGAACAACTTTTAGGAGCAACAGGTCCTGAGGTTTACAGCAGAGCACGGTCCCGCTATCCACTACAAGTCCTACCCAAGGTCCGGGCTTTTCGCTACTATCGGGGCTAAAAACGCAGGATTGGCACGCACACAGGCAACCGCCGGTGTAATGTATTTCACAACCGGAAGCCGTCTTCCGTTCTACTGGTATGCGGTTTGTAACAAGACCGTTTTAAATAACAACAAAAATATATTCATGAAACACTTTTTAACAGCATCACTATTCTGTCTGGTGATCATCAACAGCAGCGCCAATGCGCAGGAATTCATCACAAAAGGGACCTCCCTCATCGGCGGCTCCATCGGCTATGATCAAAGGAAGAGCGAAGACCTCAACCTCAACGTTACTACGCTGGTCAACCAGGACATCATCAATGATTTCAGCCGGTTTACCTTCGCACCCACTTATGCCAAAGCCATCAAAGACGGACTCATGTTGGGCGGGAGTATTTCTATTACCACACAAGAATCAGAAATTTCCGTACAGCAAGTCAATTTCACACAAACCGACAACCGGTCAAGCAATACAATTGGGTTTTCTGTCTTTCTGAGACGCTATTATGAAATAAAAGGCAAGTTTGGGGCTTACATTGAGCCCAGAATCAGCTTTTCGCGTGGCAGCGAAGACAGGACTTTTGACTTCAGAGACAGCAGCAATCCTACCTTCTTTCAGGAAGAAACAATAGAAGCTACTACCACTACTTTTGGAGGAGGAGCTAATCTTGGCTTATACTACTTCATCAGCGATCGTTTTTCATTGGAAACAACCCTGGCCAATGTGTTGATATCCCGTTCAAAGACCAACAGGGAAAGCGAGTCTGTACCCAACTCGGAGTCCAGCGACACGGACAGCGTCCTGCGTTTTCAATTTGCCAATACGCTTAGCTTTGATCAGATACTCACATTCAATTACTTTTTCTAACCCGGTTTATGCGTTAGAACTTTGTTATGAGGGGGTAAATCGCAAAGAATCAGCAAGTTTTATTGATTTTAGCATAGCATCGCTATGGTTAAATCAAAAAGCTTGTTCATTTCACTGATTCAAAGCGAGTTAGCGCTGCAATAGATTTCCTAATGCATATTCCGGGTTTAACAGGGCACCCTCCTTGGAAACATCATCTGCAATGAGCAGGTGAGACCGCCCAAATAGTAGGACATTAGGACATAAAGTCATCTCATATCACAGTGAGATGGCTTTTTTTTTGTAAAAATCAAAAATGACTAGTCAAACAAACCCAGTTGCTCATTTCCCTCTGGCTTAGAAGGCTTTGGTGGTTGTTTTCGTTTAATGGACCTACCTCCGTATTGTCTGGCCTGCCGCTTTTGATCGGCTACTACCTCATCAAAATTGCTATTGGGTCGAAACCCCTTCTCCAGCTTCTCAGACGTTTGGTGCAGCGCTTTGATAGCACGCGCCTTGTCCTTATCTCCTATCCTCGATTTCTCTACCGCTTGCTTCAGCGTAGCGATAGACTGGTCATAGATATGCGTAGGTACTTCAAATGGCTTGCCTCCTTTGCTGCCATGAGCAAAGGAAAACCTGGCAGGATCCTGAAACCGGGAAGGTGTCCCGTGGATCACCTCACTCACCAACGTAAGCGATTGTAATGTACGTGGCCCAAGGCCTTTCAACATCAATAGTTCTTCAAAATTCCCTGTTCCGACTTCATTGGCAAGGTATAAAACACTTCCAAGCCTCTTGAGGTCCACATCTTTGGCAGTTACCTCATAGTCTGTAGGCAACTTCATATGCGGTATTTCAGAAAGAATCTTGTCCGGTCGTTCGCCAGCAATGTCCAGAATAGCCTGTTGTGTGACTTTTGCTTCCGTGGCCACCAAATTGAGGATATTCCCCAGGTTATTCCCACACACCGCAGCGTGCGGCTCCTCCACAAAAGAATGCACCTCTTCAGAATGCCAGTGATACCTCCTGGCCATGCCGTTGGCAGGTTCCATACCTTGCTGGATCACCGTCCACTTTCCCGTGGAGTCTACAATAAAATTATGCAAATACAGGTTAAAACCATCTTGCAGTGCGGTATTATCCACCTTGGCACTCAGCTTACTGGCATGAGCCAGCAGATGGCCATCCAACCCGGTCACATCTCCAATGCGGATCAGCTCATCGGGCGTACGGGTAGATTCTTTTCCCTTGCCCCCACAAACATAGATACCCAACTCCTTCGCATGCGGATTCACAGCGTCTTTCATCGCTCTCAAAATGGCCGTTGTCACCCCGGAGGAATTCCAGTCCATTCCAATCACTGCTCCAAAACTCTGAAACCAATAAGGATCAGACAATCTGCTGAGTAACGCCGCAGTGCCATACTCCTGAATGACCGATTCTACAATGGGCAGGCAAAGTGCCTTCATCCGGTCATAAAGCCACGGAGGAATGCGCCCTCCAAACAGGGCAAGATCAGTAGTACCGGATCGTTTCATCGTTTGCGTTTCATTAAGTTTCTCCAGGTCAGTAAGTATAGCACCGCCGTAGAGCGATAAGGCCTCCAATTCTCCGACAGGGCAATCATCTCTTTTGCCAGCTGGCGATTATCGGCAAGACCATAGGCCGCTATCATGACTTTCTTCAGTTGGTAATCATTGGGATCAAAAATATCCGGTCGCTCCAAGGTATATAACAGGATCATGTTGATCGTCCATGGGCCAATGCCTTTAATACCACTGAGTTTTTCCCGCACAGTATCATCTTCCAATGTCTGCCAGTGCACTATGTCATATTGCCGATCTATCCAACTTCTGGCAAGGTTTTGCAAGGCCTGAAATTTATTGCCGGCAATCTTTTTCATACCAAACTCATGTAGATCAAGCGTAAGAATTAGTTCAGGCGAAGGCCGCTGCCCATCTATCAACTCCATAAATTTCCGGATGTAAACACCTTTTGCCCTGTAGCTGATCTGTTGCTCCAAAATACAGGTGACCAGGTCATAAAACACATCTTGTGAGCTTTTCACCTTTTCCAGCATACACTGATTGATAATGGAGGCCAGTACCCGGTCACGGTCTTGCAGGAAAGCAGAAATGTCAATCATAGGATAGATGCGTAGAGAGGACACCGGGATCCTTCACATTTAACGGGATCCTACAATAAAACAAGCCAGCACCTTAAGTGTTCAACAATCTAACCGGACATCGCATAATCATAACCATGTCTGAGCAATTCTATGAACGCCCCGTCTACTTCAAAGTCCTCCTTCACCCGGATATGATGTGCGACTTTGTTAGGATATTGTACATACTTTTTGATGCGATTGGAATCTACTTTATCGGCACAGTAGAACTTTACATCCAGCTCTTTCTTCATCGGTTTGATGATCAGCCAGGCTTTGCGATTGGTAAAAACGACGGAATGAATAGAGGCCCCCATGTAGTTGGGCTCCCACTGCATGACCGTGGTCATGATGCGATCAAAAGCCAGTACCAGTTCATCAGATTTATCCAGAAACAACTCCCCGACATCTTTGGTAGTACACATGTGAGACTGGTTGTTACTCTTAAATTTTCTATTGCAGGTAGGGCAAGTCCACATCTCAATTCAAATTATACTTCAATTCATTAACCATACTGAGCTGCTAAGGTTTTGTATTTATTAAAGGGCACCTCTAAAGTTACTCCGTCCGTGTAACCGCATCATCAAATTACGCCAGAGGTAAGTATTATTAATTCAACGATTTCAGGTAATTTCGTGCGACAATACCCAAATGACTACACCTGAAGAAACCCCGGAAGGGGCCAACCGGGGCGGTCATCATTTTCCTAAATAAACAACAATGACAACGCAAGTAAAGATCATCAAAAACCGATCGGACATCGGCGCAGGCACGCGTGGATCAGATATGGGCATAGATGCCATTGAAATAGCAGCAATCAATGCGGGCAACGATTACTTTATCCAGTTCCCCTATTTGGATGTCGAGACTGACAACGAAACGGTCTACAATAAGGTAAGGACTACCTTTGCCAAAAGAATCACTCATGTCCGTGAACAGTGTGAGCGCGTCAGCGACGCAGTCAGCAATGTACTGGGCGACGGCTACTTCCCCATCGTACTTTCCGGTGATCATTCTTCTGCCCTGGGCACCATCAGTGGGATCAAAGCCAGACACCCGGACAAAACCGTAGGCGTGGTATGGATTGATGCACATGGAGACCTTCACTCTCCTTTCACCTCACCTTCTGGCAATGTGCATGGCATGCCGCTGGCCGCTGCATTGAGTGAAAACAATGAGCAGTTTCAGATCAATGAAGTAAAAGATAAAACTGCCGAAGAGTGGGAAGGGCTCAAAAATGTAGGCGTTGCCGGGCCAAAGATTTCCCCGGAGCACCTGATCTTCTTTGGTGTAAGAGATACCGAGAAGCCAGAGGATGAACTAATGAAGCAGCTGAAGATCCGTAACTACATGGTGCATGAAGTACGGTACAGAGGAATGGAAACCTGTCTCAATGAAGCAAAGGCCCAACTTGCACAGTGTGACTACATCTATATCTCTTTTGACGTAGACAGCTTAGACTGTGACCTGATTTCCAAAGGAACTGGCACACCCGTCTCCAAAGGTTTTGACCCTGATGAAGTCAAGACCATCATCAAAGGAATATTTGATACCAAGAGAGTCGCTTGCCTGGAAGTGACAGAAGTAAACCCGTGCCTGGACAACAAAGGGAATCTCATGGCGGAAACCGCCTTTGATGTGCTCAATGAAATCACTGACTATTTATTGACGATGAAGTAGTATTCTGGCGATTGTGTCTTCACAATCGCCTAAACTACTATCTCCTTTTTTCTTTACGAATCATCAGTTTCAAACCCGACCACACATCGCTGACACTGCATACTTTTACATCTACCAGGTCCAATGGAAACGCCAAAGCTCTTACCTGATCTTCGCTCATATTGGTCTGTACCTTAGAGGCTTTTTTGGGCCAGGACACCCAAATCATGCCGTTTTGTTGCATCATTTTTCGCAACTGTGGAAGGTATTCTTTCAGGAGGGCCTGCTCCTTCACAAAAACATGAATATAATCAAGCAACTCCTCTCCATCTGTCAAATTCAATGAAAAAGGAGCTTGCAGCCACTCAGTAAAGGGTTCTGGTGCATCTATCAGCAATACACGATGGACGTCTTTTACACCCAATTTTTGGTAAAGAGGTTTGCCAGAATATCCTGTAGTGGCCATGGCTGAAACTATACTTTTATACCCTTTTCATGTAAGGTATTCATCGCAGTCTGTAGTTCTCTTTTCAACTTCACCTGCTTCTCGTGAGATTTGGTTTTATAAGCTTCAAACTCATCAGTCAGCCCATTTAAATCAGACTGTACCCCTTTGGTAATCTTATGACTGCGCTGAAACATGACGTAAAGCACACCCATTCCGGCAATCAGCAGACAAATAATTCCCCATACCAAAAAATTGTAGGAAGACTTCTGAAAGCTGATTCCCATGAAACCGATTGAGTCATTCAACAGCTGACTTTCGGCCAGCGCCGTGGTAGCCTGCGCTCTTTGCTGTTCGCTGTTAGCGGCTGCAATTTGTGCCGCCTCTGCCGCTTCTGTCGCTCCGTTTATCTGAGCACGCTGATCCTTCATTTCGGCATTTATATCATCAAAAAGCTCTTGCATTCTGGTGATAGGGATGACCTTGTATTGATTGTAAGTACGCCCTTTATCCATGATTTCATCCATCTGCTCTTCGAGCGATGGCTTGCTTTCCTGGGCAATTAGATTTTGCTGAAAAAATAGACACCCGATGATCAGGGCTAGTTGTATTCCATACTTCATTATCACACTATTTACTGGTTGCATCACAAATACTTAAAACAGTAAGCAAAAATACCAAATCCTTGCCTGTTATGAAGACATCATGACAAACAATTACAAGGATATTTTCAGGACCGGTGAAATCGCCCTTTAATAGCGATGAACGGCATAATTGTTATTTTTTTGGACTTTTTTGGATTTTTTTGTCACAAAACGAGTCCAACCGCTACTACTTATGTGAAATGGATTTGATCAAGCCAAAGATTTTCAAACTAATTGACTATCTCGCTGTCCACCATTAGAAACAACCAAGTCATCAGGGAACAACCAGCTTCAAGAAACGATCATCACAAAATAAAAGAGCCTCTCCGTCAAACGAGTGGCTCTTTTGTTTACACAGCTTCGCTTTCTCTCAAAGTAATTTGTGTAGCTTTGAACAATTAAAGTATACCTTGCGTTCCTTCATCAAGACTTGAAATTTGAATGAGAAAATTTGATATCCCTGATAAATATCGATCATCGGTCATCTCCGACATCAAACAGATACGCAAGAAGGCAAATCCGCGAAAATCTGACTTCTCTCCCACTGAACTGGATTTTGGGCCGGTAAAGTTTTATGCTGCAAGGCATTTTGGTTTCTGTTTTGGCGTAGAAAACGCCATTGAGACCGCCTACAAGATCATGGATGAAAACCCAGACAAGTCCATTTACCTGCTCAGTGAGATGATCCACAACCCCCGTGTCAATCAGGATTTACAAGATATGGGCATTCAGTTTATTCAGGATACAAAAGGTAATCCCTACCGGTCTTGGGATGAAATTACGAGTGATGACATCGTCATTATCCCTGCCTTTGGCGCCACCATTGAAACGGAGGAGTTGCTCAGGGACAAAGGCATTCCCATTGAAAAATATGATACTACCTGTCCTTTTGTGGGCAGGGTATGGAAGCGTTCCAAAAGCCTGGGAGAAAACGAATACACGGTCATCATCCATGGTAAAATTGACCACGAAGAGACTAAAGCCACCTTTTCTCACGCAGCAGAGGCCGGCCATGCAGTAGTTGTTCAGAACATGGAAGAAGCCAGGTTATTGGCAGAGGTCATCAAATCAGAGGACCCGGATGCCAGTTTCAAACAGCATTTCGGCCACCTCAACAATTGCTCCGCCGGGTTTGTTGCCAGTAAACACCTGAAAAGAGTGGGCGTAGTCAACCAGACTACCATGCTGGCCACAGAGACCAGGGCCATTGCAGAGTTCTTCAAACAAACGATGGCCGGCAAATACACCGACCTGTCCACCAAAGATTACTTTGCCGATACCCGAGACACCCTGTGCTATGCGACGTCTGACAATCAGGATTCGCTGCACGAACTGCTCAAGATACCCGCAGACCTTGCCATCGTGGTAGGAGGATACAAAAGTGCCAATACGACGCACCTGGTAGAATTATGCGAAGAAATACTCCCTACGTTCTTTATCAGTTCGGCAGAAAAGATTCAGGGCAAGGAGGAGATTCTCAGGTTTGACCGGATCAGTGGTAAAGAGGTTATCTCACCGTTTTTGCCTGCCAAAGAACCCGTCTCAGTGCTAATCACGAGCGGCGCTTCCTGCCCGGATGCAGTGGTAGAAGAAGTCCTTCAAAAAGTACTGTCTTACTATCCCGAGACAAAAGACGTCAAAGTAGTGATAGAGCAGGTAGAGCAGACCGTAACGGCTTAGCAACTAGTTCCCGGGGTAGGCAAATTCAGCTTTACTCACAGTAGGGTTGAGTTCTACTTCTGAAATAGTCAACTCAAAAGTCGATTGCCCATTGACCTCCTGTATGATATGGAGCGGCATCAGGTATCCATTGCCTACATCGCCATAGTCTGAATAACGCAAAACACTGCTCACTTCATTACCATTTTCATCTTTGCCAATGGTCTCCTGGGCAACGGAAATATTCTTTTCTACATCGAAGAAGTAGTAGACAATATCCGGCAGCTGATTCCCATTAATCATCTTATCTTCTTTCCTTACTTTGACCTTATACACCTCCCTGCCAAACCGGGTTTCTTTACCTTCCAATTGATAGGTATACTGCTTTTCTTTATAGCCATACAATGCATCAGGGAAGTCGTTAAAGTCCAGCTTTGCATTATTTAGCACTTCATCACTGTCATATTTTGCCTGCTGTGTAGCCATGTCATAAGACCACATCTTTTCACCATTATAAACACGTTGTTTGAAGGTGTTCCCCATGAAATCAATTTGCATATATTGGCGTCCGTCCAGCTGGATCACCTGTATAAATGGAAATTCAACTCCAGAAGTCGTCATCTTACCTTTCATCTTCATACCTTTTACCTGGCTCAATACCGCGTTTCCGCCAACTGCTTCAAGATAGTCATCTATCACCTGAGCAACCGACTGCGCACGAAGCTGAAAACAAGTAAGACCTAAAATAAACGAAAGAAGAAAAGCACACTTTTTCATAAAATCTAATATTTAACCCGGTGAAGTTGAAGGATGCGGAGTTACTCCTGCGACACACAGGATTGCATAATCAACTGGTTGCAATATACGCTTTTCCCACAAAAGAGAATCATCCCTTGTGCCCATATGGCACCTGCTCAAAAGGAAAGAATCAGAAACACTTCTTCTGATCAAAAGTAGTACTTTCCAATACCGGTGACGGCCAAAGTATGAACGAACCACAAGAAATTTTTATCCCGAAAAAGCAACCTTTCGCAAAAAAACCAATCTTTCATGTATAACTTATTTTAACTAAATTCACTCATAACTCAAAAACAATGAAAGGTAACATCATCAAAATAACAATAGCGCTCATCTGTGTATTTTTCAATGGGACGCTTTCCTATGCACAGGACGAAGAATTTCACCTGGACAAAACCTACACTGTCAATCCTTCCGGTAAGCTTTGGATGAATCCAGAAGATGCCAAAGTTCAAATCATTGGATCAGAACGATCGGATGTCAGGGTAAAAATTGACCGATTTGCAGAGGTGAAGAAGAAATCCCGAAGAAACCTGGACTTTAAAATAGAAGTCTCTCCCAAAGACGGAGATTTATTCATCAAAGAAATACAACCCAGCGGCAGTTATTATGTGAGCTATGGCCGCGTAGACTATAAAATCCTGGTAGAACTGCCCGAAGGTGTCTCTTTGGTAGTACGTAGCGATGATTCAAATTATGAAATCAAAAATGTAAATGGATCAATTGATGTAATGCTCGATGACGGAGATGTTGTACTCAATAACTGCGGTGGTGATCGGTTTGATTTCAACATGGACGACGGTGATGTCATCATGGATAAGGCCAAAGGCGAACTTTATGCCAAGCTGGACGATGGAAACATTAAAGTCTACAATGCAGACCTGGAAAATGTCAACATCTCGTCTGACGACGGTAGAATTTTACTGGAGACACAGCTGACTGATAGTGGAAGCTATCAACTGGAAGGTGATGACTCTTCTATTGAACTGGTGGTATTGTCCGGTGGCGGTAACATTATAGTAAGAGGCGATGACACTTCCGTAAGAGCGACTTCGGGTTTTGAAGAAATAGAATCATCGGAGAGCAGACACCGTTACAAACTACCCGGTGGCAGTGCAAAAGTCAGCATTAGAAATGATGACGGGCAGGTAAGAATTTCCAGCCCGGGAAGCTAATGGAAAATATTCCGTCGCACTGTTCGTCTCACAAGAAGCAGTCGGCACATTAAGTTTATAAAATACAAAAAACAGCCGGTAAAAAGCCCGGCTTTTTTTGTTGAACCTGGAGACTATCAATGAACAAAGAAGGCTTATCAATTGACATGATCACAGTAGACGAGCAGTTTCGCTCAATTTTTGGCCATCATCAGGTCCTGACCGAGGTACGTGGTGGAATGCACCTCACCGGAAGGATTGACGCCATGAACTTCCGACTGAGAGAGAGTGCTCCAGGTTATGAGACAGACTGGCACGTAGCAGGAGACCCCACACTCATCGCTGTGCAAAAAGGCACCATCAGAATCACGCTCCGTGATGGTACGCAGAAAGACTTTACGGCCGGAGACGTTTTCATCGCTAAAGATTATTTACCTGCAGGAGAAGCATTTGACAGTGCCAGGCATGGTCACAAAGCTGCGGTAGTGGGAGACCAGCCATTCAAGGCCATACACATCAAGTTGGACACAAATAACTGAATATGATCTACTATCACGGATTTTCAATGCCTCATGGCGACCCAAACGCCTATCCCTACTCTCTTCCTGCTTTCCAGAAGATTGATCAGTTTACATTGCGCAAACCAATTACCATTTTTGTTGGGGAAAACGGATCGGGAAAATCCACATTACTCAAAGGGATTGCCATGTCCATGAACCTTCCTTCCATCGGTAGCTCAGCGCTGGACCTGGACGATTCACTCAGTAGTCTACGCGATTTTGCCAATCAGCTAAGAGGTAGCTGGAGCAAGCGGGTATATAACGGTTTCTTCTTTCGGGCGGAGGACTATTTTGGATTCGCCAAACGTCTTAATCAAATTGATGCAGAACTGGCCAACGACATTGTTGATTTTGAAAAGAAGCTTACTGGTTTTGGCCTGAAACAAGCAGTGGGCAGTATCCATGGTCAAAAAGAGGCATTGAGAAAGAAGTATGGCAATCTGCATGAAGTATCGCATGGCGAAGGGTTTCTCAAAGTACTTCAAAGCCGGATGAACGTAGAAGGAATTTATCTGATAGATGAACCTGAAGCAGCGCTATCGCCTCAGCGGCAGTTGAGCCTCTATACCTTGATCAAAAACCTGGCTCAGGAAAACAATTGCCAGTTCATTTTAGCGACTCACTCCCCTATCCTCATGACTTTGCCTGACAGCCAGTTGTTTGAATTTGGGGATGAGGTTAGAGAAATGGACTATGAAGATACTGAACACTTTAGTATCATGAAACAGTTTCTCAACAATCCGGAGGCATTCACACGGTTCTTATAAAAAGAGTATGCGTTGAAAAAATGGCACGCGTAAAAAAATAGCACGCATTTTAAACTACAGCACGCATTTCAAATGCGCACTATAGTTTTTTTTTATAGTGATGACGCTTAGTAGTTTACCCAACTGCCATTACCATAACACCATCCCGGGCAGTGTGGAGGACCACATGGACCTGCACTGGTAGCCGAAGGGCATGATTGACTGCACATTGGGATGGTTCTGATACCACCGTTTACCACTTTCTGATCCACTTTGGATACACCTGCAGCTCCTTCAATATTTTTAAGGTTCTTTAGCATAAATAAGTTAGTTTAAGGTTAATTGATAATAAACACTATATAAGGTATTGCTTATATACAGAGATGAAAAGCACTCAAGTTTAATCTAAGGCGTAATTTTGACTTGCGTAAAGTGCTGTTGTTATAATCTTCTGGAAGATAGTCAAATAACAATACAATCAACTACAAACAAAGGGAAACTCAGACAGTACAGAAGGTACTATGTCCGTAGACAGACAATAAAGTAAGTTGATTCAACTCTTATAAAACAAATCAGCTAAACAAACTTCAAGGCCGGTAATGACCGCAAATCCATCACCGGTACACTTGGAAAAAGTAAGGGCTTAAGCGCCCCAATCAGTATGAAATATACCGTCTCTGTCTACACGCTCATAGGTATGAGAACCAAAATGATCTCGCTGCGCCTGAATGAGGTTGAGTGGCAACCTGCCCGAGGTGAACGCATCGAAGTAATTGAGGGAATTAGCAACAGCCGGTAACGGAATTCCAGAAGTTGCCGCATAAGCCACCATAGCCCGTGCATCAGCTACACTTCCGCTTACATTTTCGACAAATTTTTCATCTAACAACAAGTTCACCAGGCCATCCGTTCTTTCGTATGCCTGCGAAATTTCATCGAGTAGTGCTGCGCGAATGATACAACCGGCACGCCAGATTTTTGCCACTTCAGAGAGGTTCAATTCATAACCGTAAGCCTCAGATGCCTCCGTTAATTGATGTAGTCCCTGCGCATAAGTCACAATGAAACTAAAATAGAGCGCTGATTCAGCTTGTTTGATCAACATGGCTTTGTCAATGGGCTGAGGTGCAGGCCTTCCATAGAGCTTATCTGCTTCAATGCGCGTAGATTTCAAAGCCGAAATCTCTCTCATACTGACCGCAATGTCAATAGACGGCACCGGAATGCCCAGGTCCATAGCATTTTGAGAGGTCCACTTCCCTGTTCCTTTTTGCTTGGCTTTGTCCAGGATCATATCTACCAGGTCATTATCAGAAAGCTCGTCTTTCTGTGCAAAAATCTCTGAAGTAATCTCAACTAGGAAGGATTTGAGCCGGCCATCGTTCCATTTGGCATACAATGCAGACAGCTCTGCATTACTAAGGTCGCAGCTTTTCTTCAGCACATCATAGATTTCGGAAGTCAGTTGCATTAAGCCATACTCGATGCCATTATGAACCATTTTCACATAGTTCCCGGCAGACTTCGGTCCAAGGTAAGTAACACATGGTTCTCCTTCAAACTTCGCTGCCGCCGCCTCAAAAATAGGTTTGATGTGCTGGTAAGCTTCACGGTCTCCGCCCGGCATGATACTGGGTCCTTTGCGGGCACCTTCAGCACCCCCTGAGACACCAGATCCAAAAAAATTGATCCCTTTCTCTTTCAGATAAGCTTCCCTCCTGTCCGTATTGGTGAAAAATGAATTTCCTCCATCAATGATGATATCCCCTTCGTCCAGATAGGGTAGCAGACTCTCAATGGCTGCATCAACAATCTTGCCTGCGGGCACCAGCAGCATAATCTTACGGGGTGACTGCAAAGCATCCACAAACTGTTTGGCATCTGTAGTGGCATTAATCCTGTTGACATCACTACCAAGGGCGATCAGTGCATCTACCTTTTCCTGATCCAGGTCCATTCCATAAACAGAGAAACCATTATCAGCGACATTTAAAATGAAGTTTTGACCCATGACACCGAGTCCTACCAAACCAAAATTGTACATATTATCAATGATTATCGGAAATACTACGTAAGACTACGCATAATTCCGCAAAACAATAAGAAAAATGTAAAGATTAATATTATCTCTTAAGAATATATCAGATATTAGCCCACCGCCCTAACTCAATGCGTAAAAACAGTCTAAATGACATGAAACAAATAGACAATCAGATATTAATCATCTTCGGTGCATCCGGTGATCTCACTGCCCGGAAGCTGGTACCTGCAGTGTATGATCTGTACAAGGAAGGATTCCTGCCTGACAATTTCATCATCCTTGGAGCCAGTAGAAGTAAGCTCAGTGATGAAGATTTCCGAAAACGTGTGCTGCTGGAAAGCAAGTACCTGGATGGAGGCGAGGAAATGATCGCACCTTTTGCTGAAAAATTGTTCTATGAACCCATTGCCGGTTATGATGCAGACTTTGGCGACCTCAAAAATCGCATCACGGCGCTCAACGAAACCCACCAAACAGATCATAATCTGGTATTTTACCTCTCTACTCCACCAGAGGTCTATGGCAAAATCTCTCGTAGTCTGTACGAAACGGGATTGAGCAGTGAAGAACACGGCTGGAGTCGACTTATTGTAGAAAAGCCCTTTGGTTACAGCCTTGATACTGCGCAGGCGTTGAACGTTGAACTACACAAATATTTTCAGGAACAACAGATTTACCGAATCGATCATTATCTGGGAAAGGAAACGGTACAAAACCTGCTGGTCACCAGGTTTTCGAATAGTATTTTCGAGCCACTGTGGAACAGAAACTACATCAAACATGTAGAGATCACCAATGCTGAAAGTCTTGGTGTGGGTGGCAGAGGCGGATATTACGATCAGTCTGGGGCATTGAGGGACATGTTCCAAAACCACCTTTTGCAGGTAGTTTCATTAGTGGCCATGGAGCCACCAAGAGAGGCCACCGCCGAAGAGACCAGAAATGAAACAGTACAAGCACTCAAGTCCCTCCGGCTCATGACACACCCCGCGGAACTGCGTCAACATACCATCAGGGCACAATATGTTGGCACCGAGATAGATGGAAAAAAGGTCAATGGTTACAGAGAAGAAGAAGGTGTTGCCAAAGACTCTTTGACAGAAACTTATGCCGCCATCAAGTTCTACATTGACAATTGGCGATGGCGCGATGTCCCTTTTTATGTTCGTACCGCCAAGCGAATGCCTACTAAAGTCACCGAGGTAGTGGTACACTTCAAATCCACACCACATAAGCTTTTTACAGGATCAAACCTGGCCAATAAACTGATTATCCGCATACAGCCTGATGAGGGGATTTTGGTAAAGTTTGGCGTGAAAGTACCGGGGCAGGGATTCAAAGTAGAAAGGGCTAATCTGGACTTCTACTACTCGCAAATGACCAATACCAAAGTAATGCAGGCCTATGAACGATTGCTATTGGATGCCATGCAGGGGGACGCTACTTTATATGCCCGAGGCGATGAAGTAGAAGCGGCCTGGAAGTTTGTAGACCCCATCCTCGACTATTGGAAAAATGGCAAAGATGTGAGGATGTATGGCTATGCCGCCGGTGTATGGGGACCTGAGAATTCCAATTCGCTCATGGAAGACGGAGATGATTGGCGTAACCCGGGGCCAAGCCTCGCGGACGACCCGGGATTCTGTGTCATTTGTTAAACCATCGAAAGGTCATCATACGTTATCACTATTGTTTTCTATGAAGCTATTTTGAGATAAAAGAACAGAGATTAAAGATCAAAGACTAAAGAACATAATTTGGGGGGAGGTAATACGGTATCGGGTTAATTTTTTCAGGTAATCTTAGTACTGTTCGAAATCTTGTGTTCACCATCATTAAATAGTTAGTCAAAAGATTCAATCCGTTCAGGGATCTGCAAATGAAAACATACAAACAAGCGAATGAGCTCATTGGGGATCTACTAATTAATAGTTCTGAACAAAAACCAATATCGACATTAAAAAGTAATCACACACATGGAATTAAAAATATTTGAAAACAAAGCCTCAGTAGCCGTTGAATTCTCCAAATTCTTAATTGAGGAAATAGCCAATCACGAGGGACGCTTCAACATCGCTCTGTCAGGTGGCAGCACCCCTAAAATCGTCTTTGATTACCTGGCAGAAAATTACCAGAATCAGGACTGGTCTTCTATCCACTTTTACTGGGGTGATGAGCGTTGTGTCCCCCCTGGTGACGAACAAAGCAATTATAAAATGACCGTAGATCATCTACTGTCTAAAATTGACATCCCCGACGCCAATATTCACAGGATTCCTGGAGAAGCGGACCCCGCAGTTGCTGCAGCAGACTATGCGCAACTACTCAAAAACGACTTACCAAACGTGGATGGTTCACCGCAGTTTGACCTGGTCATGCTGGGCATGGGTGGCGATGGTCATACTGCCTCTGTTTTTCCTCATGAAATAGCACTGTGGGACAGTAAAGACGTCTGTGTGGTAGCAACCCACCCTGATTCCGGACAAAAACGGGTATCACTTACCGGCACGGTCATCAATGAAGCCAAAACCGTGGTCTTTCTGGTAACGGGAGGAGACAAAAAGGAAATGGTTAACAGAATCCACCGTGGGAATGAGGCAAGCAAGCAATTCCCGGCCGCATTGGTGAGCCCGAAATCCAGGAAACTCATTTGGTTTCTGGACAAAGATGCGAAGTCTATGGAACCATAAAGCCAGCGAGATGACAGCTACAATACTTCTTCAGCATCTGCACAATTTTATTGATAATAGCCTTAATTTCCATGCATCATAAAAAGATTGGAACCAATCTTTTTATCGTTAGTCGATAGGTCCTGTTACCACCTTAAAATGCTGAAGCATAGTCATGCTACCAATCAAAACTCAATATTCATTCATCATTATTAATGATGGACAACAGCATTTGATGAAGAACCTTGATTCTACATCGGTAGTCAATCTGTTGTAATGGCCTTTATGGAGACTACTATCTGCTATTGAAAATCACCCTTGGAAGGCCACACGATTATATTGTTTGGCGGAATCCATTCTGACCGATGAAAATTTTGCAATCAATCATTTTTACCATCGTGAGCAAAAACTCTTTGACGACAGCTTATTACCAATGGACGACATAAGTATACCACTCGTCGAAACAGCCGACCATGTCAATCTGAAAAGCCTCATATTAGTAAAAAACAGGAAAACAAGTGACTAATTACTAGTCAATTTTTCTTATTATTTCAACAAAAACACTACGCTATGATCTACTATACTCCGTCTTGCAAAGCATGCCTGGGCATGTTTTAAGCATTGCAAAACAAGATTCAAATCTTGCTTCAAATTAATTGACAGGATATAAACTACGGCTACGGATAAACTAATTCCGACTTTATCAATAAACTAATTCTGAGACTTTCTGGAGGACTCCTACATTTTTTGGTCCCTGTCAGTATCAAGAGCATCCTTCCGTGGATTAAGGCCTTCATATAAAAGGCAATGAGGCATATTGTTTCATACTTTCCATATGCCATCATTAAAGGTGTTAATGCCAGAAAAAACTGTGATATGGTGGTCTCCGGCTCACAGGTTTTGTACCTAAACTTCTCGTCTGCTCACGCAGCGATTGAGTTATATGGCACCGGACCCAAAAGCATTGAGGCACCATACTGCAAGAGTTGCTACGAACAAAATAAAGAAATTGATAATGACTAAGAAACTACATTACTACCCTTCTCGCGCGGGATCTATTGAAACCGCTCATTTCACAAATAAATATAGACAACATCTTTTCTCTGTACACAACATACGACTGAAGCAGGTCAGCAACAAACCTACTAACTCAACCGGCAGATACGGCACTTCACCGAAAATCACTTACAGAGTATTGGCGTCACAGTAATTTAACTGAAATAAACTAGCAGAGGAATGAGAAATTTACTACTTCTATTCACCTTGGTAACACTATCCATGCTTACCAATGGGGTACTTGCCCAATCGGCAGATTTTACCACCAGTATTTCCACCAACATCACCCCCAATCTCAACTGCGGAGGAACAGTTGTTGGTTTTACCATTGATGATCTCACAGGCATCACTTCCTTCGAATGGGATTTTGGAAATGGGGCCGCTGTCATATCAGGTAGCATCCCGGGCGACTCGCCAGACGGAAGCGCTGCATCCACTTATATTACAGCGCAGGATTATACTGTGACCTTAACGGTAAACGGAAGTATATCCACCTCACAAGTCATTACCATTGCCGCCAACCCTGAGCCTTCTTTTACCATTGATTCAAATGAAGAGTGCCTGGAAAGCGGGAACGCCTCCTTCAATTTCACCTATGATGGCACGGTGCCTACAGGTGGTGGGGCCATCGAACAGTGGACCTGGAATTTTGGCGACGGCACCGGAGATGTAGTGCTCACAGCCGCAGGTGGCGCCAACGGGAACACCTCTCATACCTACACAACTGCTGGTTCCTATGATGTCTTTTTAGAAGTAGAAGATGCCAATGGCTGTACGGCCAACTATTTTGAGATACAGACCATCACCGTGAATGCGGAGCCCACAGCCGCATTTACATTTACCGACCCCTCCTCCTGCGATTTTCCATTAAGTATTGACTTCACCGATGCATCTACCGCGTCAGACAACAGTATTGCATTCTGGGCTTGGGAAGCCGTAGAGCAAGGTAGTCCGGGAGTTGTAGTCGCTTCCAGCTCACTGCAAAACCCAACACTCACCTTTCCCAGTTCAGGTACTTACGATGTCACTCTGACAGTGACCACTTCACCAGGTACCTGTACAGATATGATTACCCAGACCGTACAACTGGAAGATAACACCACCTCTTTCACCCAAAATACTTCTACTGTTTGTGCAGTTTCTGAAAGTGTGGAATTTACCAATACCTCCGTTGATGGAAATGGAGGTACTCCCACCGCATTTGCCTGGGACTTTGGAGACGGCAACACCAGCACAGCGGAAGACCCCGCCCCCACCTATACCAATCCTGCAGGAGGTAGTTTCGATGTATCACTCACAGTCACTTT
>ERZ1740068.499-NODE-499-length-18716-cov-6.781094_pt1 | contig 18716 bp, 17 predicted proteins | sample MGYA00581735_ERZ1740068 | MGnify/ENA primary metagenome ERZ1740068 (study PRJEB43018, sample SAMN04849740) | marine metagenome | isolation source: floating plastic debris | place: Pacific Ocean | collected 2008-08-30 | study: EMG produced TPA metagenomics assembly...
GTAGGAATCGCTTTGTTCCTGAGCCACTTAGCCAAGTTTGGAAAAAGTTGCTCCATGTTGCGGGCCAGTTATCCTTCTTACCACATCAGCAAGAACAAAATTGAGCTCACGCCCGAAATTGATGTAGACAAGGTATTGAAAGCCATTCATAAGAAATACAAGAGTTATCCGGTGAATACGGTAGACGGAGTTAAAATTGAATTTGAAAGTGAGTGGGTACACTTGCGCAAATCCAACACCGAACCCATCATTCGCATTTATACCGAAAGCTCCAACCTTACCACTGCTAACAATTTGGCCAACAAGATCATCCAGGATATCCGGGAAGTGATCAAATAAGCTACTGTTGTAACTTTGTAAAAAGGTCCCCTAATTATGAAGATCTATTTAGACAACGCTGCTACTACCCCCATTGACCCTGAAGTGGTGGATGCCATGATTCCAGTGATGCGGGAAGACTACGGGAATCCGTCTTCTACGCACAGTTTTGGACGCAAAACACGCTCGGTGGTTGAAGTAGCCCGAAGAGAAGTAGCGCAACTTTTACACGTATCTCCGGGAGAGATTTGTTTTACCTCTGGGGGAACAGAGGCCGACAATATGGCCATTCATATTGCGGTAGATCAATTGGGCATCCGGCACGCGATCACCTCTCGCATCGAACACCATGCAGTAGGGCATACCCTCGAAAACCTGGCGAAAAAAGGGAAAATAGACATCAGTTACGTCAAACTGACCGAAAATGGGCACGTCGATCTCGACCACTTGCGTGAACTGTTACGTCAACATCCCCGGTCATTTGTTTCGCTGATGCACGCCAACAACGAAATCGGCAACCTTTTGCCACTAAAAGAGGTGGGCGATTTATGCAAAGAATTTGAGGCCGTCTTTCATTCGGATACGGTACAGACCTTAGGGCACTACCATTTAGACCTGCGCGAATTAAACATTGATTTTGTGACGTGTGCCGCGCACAAGTTTCACGGACCCAAAGGAGTTGGGTTTTTATACATCAATGAAAACATCAACGCCAGCCCTTTCATTCACGGAGGAGCCCAGGAGCGCAACCAGCGGGGCGGAACTGAAAATGTATACGGAATTGTAGGCCTTTCTAAAGCCTTGCAAATCGCACTGCGCGACCAGGAAGATCACCAAAACCATGTGCAAGGGCTGAAAAGCTACATGATTGCTCGCTTGGAAGAGCTTATTCCCGGGGTAGCTTTCAATGGGGATGCCAAAGGAAACTCGCTCTACACCGTGCTGAATGTCTGTTTTCCACCTTCCGAAAAGGGAGATATGCTGCTTTTTAATCTGGACATCATGGGAATTGCGGCTTCTGGTGGAAGCGCTTGTAGTTCGGGCAGCAATGTGGGTTCACACGTTCTCCAAAACATCAATACTGATCCAGATCGCCCAGCAGTGCGTTTTTCATTCAGCAAGTTCAATACTCAGGCAGAGATAGACTATTGCTTGCAAGTATTAGCAGAACTTTTCGCAGTACCTGTTCAATCGGAGTAAAGCAGTTGCAAGTCACCTTTTTAGGCACCGGAACATCTCAAGGCGTACCTGTAATTGGTTGTTCTTGTGAGGTATGTGCCTCTGCCGACCCACGTGACAACCGGCTACGGTCCTCCGTATGGGTGCAAGTCGACGGTTTATCCCTGGTAATCGATACCGGCCCCGACTTTCGCCAGCAAATGCTGCAGGCAAAGGTGAAAAACTTAGATGCAGTCCTGTTTACCCATGAACACAAAGACCACCTCGCCGGGCTCGATGATATTCGCGCCTACAACTTTATTCTCCGGCGGAGCATCGACGTGTACGCTACGCCACGTGTTCAAGAGGCATTAAAACGCGATTTCCATTACATTTTTGCCGAAGACAAATATCCAGGTGTACCAGATGTGGATTTGCACACCATTGGCAATGCTGCTTTTGAGGTAGGCAACGTACAGGTGCAGCCCATTGAAGTCTTGCACTATCGCCTGCCGGTGCTTGGTTTCCGCATCGGAGATTTCACCTACATCACCGATGCCAACTATATACCCGACGAAGAAAAAGAAAAGATCTACGGGTCGAAAGTTTTGGTTCTTAACGCCTTGCGGAGGCAAAAGCACATCAGCCATTTTACCCTCGAAGAAGCCTTGGAGGTAGCCCGGGAGTTGAACCCCGAGACCACCTATTTTACCCACATTTCGCATCAGTTGGGTACGCACGAGCAAGTAGCCAGGGAGTTGCCCTCCGGAGTAGGTTTGGCCTACGACGGCCTCACCATTTCCCTTTGAAAAGAGTCGGGGCATCCTCAATTAAGAGAACAACCCGACAATTTCATTCAACGCTACAAGACCTGAATGGTGACGGTAGCATCTTGTGTGAGCACCAATCGATAGACTACGGTTTCGTAGCCAGGGGCGTGGACCAATAGATCATACGTATTGGCCGAAACGTTTTCGAATCCAAAAGAACCGTCCGATTCGGTGTAGGTTACTGCAATCGGACTGGCCTGACCGGCTTTGTACAATTCTGCAGTGGCTCCCGATATCGGAGCATCACTAAGGTCCAACACCATACCATCAATAATCAAAGGCGGATCATCATCTCCACCACCGGAAGCAAACGCAGGGGCATGAATGGTAAGGGCAAAAAAGAGAAAGAATATTGGGGTTGAAAAAAGCTTAAACATGATTGTGTTGTAAAAAGATTGGACATACCTCTTCCGGGTCGCGCATCGAGGCGCAACAAACAGGGAATGAGGGGAAGTGACTCCCAATCAGATGTTCGGGGGGGAGGAGCGAGTAAGGCATACCTATTCCAGGTGGCATGGTGGCCACAACAAAGGCATCAAGGATGGTTTTCAATCCAAAATGCGGTTGGAAATAGTCGAGTAGGGCGGGACAGCCCAATTGCCTAATTCAAGTCTAAGAAAAGGGGTGGAGTGTCATACGCATTGGGGCTTTGGTAGTCAAACAATAGGGAGCGAAACTCCCGATACTTCATTCGGTTGATTGGAGGTCACGATACGAATGTGCGACTACCTTCCCAAGAATTCAAATATGATTCACCACCGAATGGCTCGTTTTTCTGAACGTAGAAAAACTTGCCATGAGCGTAAAAATACGTGTACGTATTCTTAAGATTTTGCTCTAAGTGCTTTAAAGAGCATTTTGGCGGTTGCAGGATTTGTGGCCAGTGGCTTATTGTACACATCGCAAAGCCGCATCAACATGTAAATGTCTGGCTCATGGGGATGCTTGCCCAAAGGGTCTCTAAAAAACAGCACCATGTCCACCTCATTATTGGCCACTTGAGTAGCAATTTGAGCATCTCCACCGAGCGGTCCCGAAAGCACTTTTTCTACTTTTAGTCCAGCCTCAGCAACGTGACTTCCTGTGGTTCCTGTAGCTACCAACTCAATATCGCTTTGCTTCAACAGGTCGAGGTTGGTGAGCAAAAAATTCACCATTTCTGCCTTTTTCCCATCGTGCGCGATGATTGCAATCTTCATAGTAAAACTTGACTTGTGGCCTTTCATAGGCCTTGTTATCGGCAAATGTAGCCGCTTTTCTCAGTTTCAAAAGGCTCCCAAATGACAATGGAAGTAGAAATAATGTTCCCTTAAAATTGGAAAAACTCACCGGTAACACCATCAGAAGCAACGCTCCTTTCCCTAAAAATTGGGGGAAAAGGCACTCCTGTTTGAGTAAGAAAAATTGAAAAAATAGTGAGCTCCTTTTCTCCATAAGAAAGCCATTAAGGTGAATGCGTGTGAGATATTCCAGCGTGGAGGCAGTCCTTTGGTTACGTAAGTTTTCGAAGGATTACGATTGCCTTCTCCTGCTAAGACATGGAGGTTTGTACAACGTAAAACCCTAAATCCTTTATCATGACGAAGTTGAAAATAAGCGTTCTACTATTATCTGCAGGTATGTTGGCCTTTGTGGCGTGTAAAAAAGATGATGGCAATTCAGATCCGATCGTAGTAACGCCAACCAACCCATCTAATCCAACCCCTGGACCCACCCCAACCACGATCAATGCCTTGGAATCGACAATTGCCAACTATCGGCAAGCTGCAACACAGTCGTTCACCATTTCTTCTGCCAACAACGCTGCGATATCTACCAACAGCGGCTCTACCTTCCAATTCTATAGCGGTTCCTTCCAAGACGCCAATGGCAATGCCGTTACCGGTTTGGTAGAAGTTGAAGTCTTAGAAGCTTTTGGTTTTAAAGACATGGTATTGAACAACATGCAAACCCTAACGGATCAAGGGCAACTGCTCAGTTCGGCCGGAGAATTTAGAATCACTGCACGTCAAAATGGGCAGCCTTTGCAATTGTTTCCTGGAGCTACCATCGATGTAAGAACGCCAGTGCAAACTGCTACACCAAACCCTTCGGCCATGATGTTGTGGAACGGCGATGAAGGGCAAAATGACCTTGAATGGCGCACGGCGGATGTAGAAAATGTAGCGGTGCAGCCCGATTCCGCTATTGGCGGCAATGGAATGGTCTACACCTTTGATCTGGATTCCTTAGACTTTTTCAATTTGGATGTATTTATGGGACAAGGAGTATCCAGTACTTCATTTGCAGTAAACCTACCCTCTGGTTACGATAATACCAATACCATGGTATGGTTGGTTTTTCCGAACCAGAATACCATTGCCGCACTTAGTAACTTTGATGCTACTGCCAACCAATTGAACACTGGTAGCTGGTATACGGTTCCGATTGGTTTTGATGTGGAGGTAGTTGTATTGGCAGATTTAAACGGCACTTATTTTTACGCTAATTCCAGCGTTACGGTAGCCAACAATCAAACCGTAACCATTCCCAGTTTGCAGTCCACCACAATCGCGGCTTTTGAAAGCTTTCTGGATTCCCTTTAATGCGATTTGCCACCTTCGATTGAAGGGAGGTGGCAAATTTTTCTCTCTGTAAATCAATTGATTGTGGAATAATATTTGGTTTTATAATTTATTTCGAAGGAAATTTTACGGTTGGGCTTCTGTAGGGTATGGCTTAGAACTTTACTCTGAATCACGTAAATACCAACCAGATGAAGAAGAGGATCAATCTCCCGGTTTTGGTTTTAAGCCTGCTTGTACTAAGCTCTTGCCAAAAAGACGATGGACTAACCCAAGAAGATACGCTTGGAGCAACAGCCAACGGTTCCGATCCAACGGACCCGATACCCCAAGAAATTTGGCCTTATTCTTCCTACAATTATGAATTTCCCGATCTGCCGGCTCATTTTCAAACCGCTCAGGTAAGAGGGTTCGACAATACGCCAGCCAACAACCCCATCACCAATGAAGGCGCTACCCTTGGCCGGGTGTTGTTCTATGAAAAGGCCATGTCGCAGAACCAAACCATTTCCTGCGCTTCTTGCCACCAGCAAGAAGTGGCCTTCGGTGACCCCGCACCACTGAGTGATGGCTTTACTGGTGGACAAACCGGCCGCCACAGCATGGGTTTGGTCAATTCTACCTATTATGAGCGTGGCCGTTTCTTTTGGGATGAGCGTGCCGCTACTTTGGAAGAGCAGGTGCTCCTGCCCATTCAGGATCCGGTAGAAATGGGAATGGACCTTGAAACCCTGGTGGAAAGGTTGGAAGGCCTCGATTATTACCCACCTTTGTTTGAAGCCGCTTTCGGTTCCTCTGAGATCAATTCGGAGAAAGTATCGCTGGCCCTGGCGCAATTCATTCGCAGCATGGTAAGCTCCAAATCAAGATACGACGAAGGATTGGCTATGGTAGGGCGCATCCAAGCCAACTTTCCTAATTTCAACGCAATGGAGAACCTCGGAAAAAACCTGTTTGTACAGCATTGTGGAACCTGCCACCAAAGTGCGCTGGGACCAGGTGATGTGCGCAGCGATGCCATCTTTCATATGGCGGTTCCTTTGAATAATGGGCTTGATGCGGTGACCACCGATAGAGGATTTGGTGCCGTTACCGGAAATCCTGCTGACGATGGTAAATTCAAATCCGGGTCCATGCGCAACATAGCCGTTCAGCCACCCTACATGCACGATGGACGCTTCCCTACGCTTAGAGCCGTCATCGATTTCTACAGCGAAGGCGTGCAAAACCATCCCAACCTTTCTCCACCCTTGGGTGGCGGAGGCCCTAACGGGGGTGTGCGTCAAATCAACCTGACCAACCAGGAAAAAGAAGCCTTAGAAGCCTTTTTAAATACCATGACAGACAACGAATTTTTGTCGGATCCCAAATTTTCGGATCCTTTCAAACAATAAGTTTCCTTTCGCTTCCTGATACGAAAACGGAGCTGATCATTCCTGTATCGGCTCCGTTTTCACGTTTTGTATGGCGTACTTTAACAAAACAACTCCGTTGGTATAGCTTTCGGTAGACATCAACTGGAGCGAATGCAATGCCTCGACCGCTCCAAAAGCGGGTATGCCTTTTCCCAGCAAAATAGGATTCAACTTTAGCCAACATTCATCAATAAGATTTGCGGACAAGAGCTGGCTCGCAAGATCACCTCCGCCACAAAGCCAGATTGGCCCACCATTGTTTTGTTTCAGGTCGGCAACGAATGAAGCTGCACTGCGGTTTACCACTTCTACCTGGGCTCCATCGGGTAGCGAAAGTGATCTTGAAAACACCACGTTACGCATATTCGGATAGGGAGCCTCACCCGGCTGAAGCCCATAGGCATAACCGAAGGTATACGTTTTGCGCCCCATCAATACCGTGTTGAATGCGTTTAGACTTTCATAAAATGCCGAGGCGTGAGGCCCGTCCATTAGAAAACCATCAACACTCCCATTGGAATGTCCGATGAATCCATCTAAACTGCAAGCCACCTGATACACCAATTTTCCCATGCTGTTTTTGAGCCCAAAGCTAATGGGGGCGCGGTGCTGAGTCTTGTAAAAATTTGACCTCCGTCAGAGCAAAGGGGATTTCAGCGATAATACGTGCGCATACTGAGGACGATGCGCTATATATTTCCCTGGTGAAACTCCTGAAAAAGACTTGAATTCACGACTGAAGTGTGCCTGATCAAAATACCCCAATCGAAAAATGGTATCGAATGGATCTTTGGGAGCTTGGCGAAGTGACAGGAGTGCTTGGTTGAAGCGCTGAAGCCGCTGAAATTTTTTGGGTGTGAACCCAATTTGGTTTTGGAAGCGCTGGACAAAATAGCGGTGCGAATAGCCGGTTTGCTTCACCACATCAGCAATGCTCAACGAAGAATTTTCGAGTAAGCGACAAGCCCACGCCACTGCATGATCCATGGCCTGCTGCTCAAAAAATTGCCCTAACCATGCAATTGTAATTTGCATCAATTCCTCTCCTGAGTTGTGTTGTGCTAATTCATTGATCTTACTGGCCATTGCTTTAGAAACAGACGATACCTCCTCGGTTTGATTCACCAGCGTTGCTGCACCCGGTCCTACAAAATGGCGAAAACCCAAAGGTGTGAATTGAATGCAAAGTGTGCTGGCTTGTTGCTCCGAGCGGTACAAAATGGGTTGTGAGCGCAGTCCGGTAAAATAGGCAACGGCATGATGCTGCGCCCTGCCAAAAGGCGCTATAACTTGCCTTGAAGGACCTTCTAACGGAACAATCAACTGGGCGGTTCCATCCGGCATCAATAGCTCATAAGGGTTAGATCCCGAATAGCCGCAATACCAAATGACGGTGCGTACAAATGGAGCAAGACTGGCTGGTGCTGTTCTTACAAGGAGTTTCAAGTAGACAAATTTAGAAGCTTGAAAACACAAAATACAGAAAGATGCTTTGTATTTTACGACCCATGGACGCAGTTTTCCCACTATCAAACGGTTCCAAGTGGAACGACAACGAGTTGCGCTATACCTTGCGGAGCTTGCATCAAAACTTTACGCCACTCAACAAGATTTGGATTGTTGGAGGGCACCTGCCGGCTTGGATAAAAAATGCTCGCCACCTGCCTTTTGCCGATCCTTACCGATCCAGCAAAGACGCCAACCTGATTACAGCCATTATTATTGCTTGCCTTGAACCCGATTTGAGCGATGATTTTCTTTTTATGAGTGATGATCAAATGTTACTCCGCCCCTTAAATCCTTCCGATTTTCGTCCCTATTGGGTAGAAGACATGCAGCAAATTAGAAACTGGGGGAAAAGCAAATGGCAAATGAGTTTGCGCTCTACTTACGATCATTTGTCGGTAGAAAAATTACCCACTTACAACTACGAAGGCCACGTTCCTTATATTTTCAACAAACACCGCTTTCCACGATTGATGTTGAACCACGATTTTGGCTACGGCTATGGCTACACCATCAATACCTTGTACCATAATCAATTCGTCGATCCTGAAACTTACCCCGATTTTAAGCATTTGAAGGTGCATAATTTCAGAGCAGGTTTTTTCGGCAATAAAGCGAAACACCGCATAGAAGATTTAGAAACCAAGTATTTTCTTGCTTTTGACGATGCCGGTCTTACGCCGGCCTTGAAAGTCAAAATCCAGGAAAAGTTTCCCAGCCCTTCGCCTTTCGAGTAAAACAGATTATTCCGGAGCCACCACCAGCCACTGGTGTTCGGTGGTCAAGCTATTGGAGAGTTCCAAAAGGTATAGTCCCGAAGGGAGATGATGGGTCGATAAACGCAGTACATGGCTGGTTGGCTTCACCGTTACCTGTATTTCTTTTCTTTGAAGGTCGAAAACACGAACGATGGTTGGCAGAGGCCCTTCGGATGAAATGCCCACCCAAGATGTAGCGGGATTGGGAAAAATTTTCCAATCGGAATTGGATTGAGAGGACAGTTCTTCCGCTCCGGTAGTTCTAAAAAAATTGACCGTTGAAAGATCGCAATGCACTTCCAGGTTCTCCGAATAATACCAATCGCATACTTCACCCACCGCAGTAACAACAGTAGCAGAAAGCGAAACAGGGTAGGTGCCAGGCTGGGTGTATTGGTGAACAGGTCTTGGGTTGTTGGAGGTATTGCCATCACCAAAATTCCACTCTAAATGACTGACCGTTCCGTTGGCGGGCAGGTGCAGGTTGGCCCTGAATTCGGTGTAACAGTTCAAGGGCCATAAGTCTGGGCTACCGGACAAAAAGCACCCTTGATCATTGGCGGGAGCACAACTGCCCACCACCAAGGTGGTGCACCAGGTATCGGTGCAACTGCCTCCGTCTTTTGATTTCCCGTGAACTACCAGGCAAACATCATACGTGCCAGTGCTGGCATATTGGTGAATGGGGTTTTTCAAGTTGCTGGAGGTGCCGTCTCCAAAATCCCAATCCCAGCTTTGGGCAAATGCACCCGGGCGCACCCAGCTAAGGTTTTCAAATTGAACCTGACAGTTGGCGGCAGGGTGCTCCGTGTAGTCAAAGTACGTTGTAAGGTTACAGGTGCCAGTAGGAAATTGCCCAGGACGGCAGGCAACCCCCGTTTGTTGCAAATTAGCTTCGCTCCAAAGATTGATCCGCTGAGGATAAACCAGCAGACTCGAATGCATGCGGTGTACTTGATCGGGCGTGAACACACTCATGCACTCACTCCGGATGTAGTCCATGTAATTGTGTTGCAGCGGCAAAGTAGTTTCAGGGCAACCGGAAAGGTTTCGACTCCTGCAGCCTAAAAAATTCACCGGATAATTTACTGGTGGGGTGTCGCAACAGTAATCGCCTTGTGTTTGGCAATTGCTTTCATTGCAGGCATTGGGATGCAAAACGTGGAGCAGGTTAAAGTAATGGCCAACCTCATGGGCAAGAAAAGTACCGGCTTGCGCTTCAGGGAAACAAGCACGGCAAATGCCCGGCACCCCAAATTGCCGATAGCTCATGTAAATGGCCTCCCGTTGCAACGGTACAATGGAAGGATAATACGTGTAAGAACCCATGGTGACATCCAGCAAAAAGACTTTGAGGTATTCACCACCCGATAGCCCGGTATATTGATTGATGGTGGTTTCATGGGAAGCATTGAGAAAACCAAAACCGCCGAAGGCTCCAAACACCGGATCATTGACATAAATGATTCCCGGATGGTGCGCTACCGAATAACTGTCCACGATCGTAGGCCCATCGGGAAGGGGCAAGGTGTGGCCATCTTTTTGGGTGGCCAAACAAAATTGAATGTGGTAAGGCGCAAAATCCCGATTCAGTTGATCCAACTGTGCCAATACTTGTCCCTCGCGAATGGCAAAGGGGTTGTTGTTGTGAAAAATGTAGAATACAATAGGAATCAGGTAAGTATCCGGTAAGTCTCGTTGGTAATATTTACCCGGGCCAAACTGTTCCAGCACTTCTTGTTGATTCAAACCCGGCAGGTTTGGAGTTTGGCAGTGCGAAGCCTGTCCAAACCCTTGAGGGAAATAGGAGAGCCAGGCAAATAGGGAGAAGAGGAGTAAGAAAAGGGACATAAAAATGCTTAGAACCTACTTTTGTGAGACGCATTTGCAACAACGAGAGTTTCCCGAGTCGGACAGAAAATTTTATCAAGTATTGTGCGGTCTACTCATAGGGTGATGCAAAAAAAAAGAGGTTAAGCGATAGGGCTTAACCTCTTTTGTATAAGTTTATATGGATGCCGATTGATTAGCGGACAATCAACTTCTGGGTGCTCACGGGCTCACCATCGCGCTCAACTTGCACGAGGTAGATACCTTGATCGTACCCTTCTAAGTTTAATGTAGTTTGAGTAGCACTAATGGGGGCCAGCATCACTTGCTGACCAACGATGTTACTTAAACGAACCATATAATTGGCGTTTGCAGTCATTTTGTCCAATTCAACCGTTACCTCATTAGAAGTAGGGTTAGGGAAAAGCTTCATGCTCTCGTTGCCGGCTACCAATTCCTCAGTACCAACTGGTGTAATGTTGGAGTTGTCGATACGAATAACGTGGCGCAGAGCACGGTCCGTAAACCAAATACGACCGCTTTCGTCGATAGAAACACCAGTGATTTGGTTAACGTAGCTTGATCCTGGATCGATGGTTCCAACCAGACTTGGGTTCTCATCATCGGAAATGTCGTAGATGCGAATCAGGCCGGTGGCGTAATCAGAGATAACAAGACGATCACCTGAAATGTCGATTCCACAAGGACGATCTACATCGGTCAGGTAAACTTCCCAGGTAACACCAGTCATGTTGGAGTGCTCAGAAATGGGCTCACCATTGGCCGATGGCAAGGCATTGCTCACACTACCGGTGGTAATGTCCATACGAAGCACACGAGAGTTGCCAATGTCGTTGATGTAGAGCCATTTTTTATCATCATCCAATACCATGTGGCTTGGAATGTCAGACAAACGGGCTACTTGAACTTCGGTATAGCGCTTAATCCGACCATCGGAGTGATCAGCCTGGCCTGGGCCATGATCATCTACAAAATCGTAGCGGCAAATGTTGCCATTGTATCCGTCGAACACCCAAAACACGTTGGCTACCTCAGCAGCAATACCCATTCCGTAAGGACTCTGGTGCAGCATATCGAGGTGACTACCGTTCATGGCACTGGTCGGAGGGTTGCCCAAAATGCCGTAGATATTCAAGTCGCTTGACCATAAAGAAGGACCAGTGAACGTAGAGCCGTTGTGGTTGGCATCTAAACGTCCTTGGGCAGTGCCCCAGTTACCGTTTTCACTAAAGGCCATTGAAGAACCACTGGCGAGAAAGTGCCAGGAGTTACCGTCTTTTCTATACTGAGCAGTTTGGGTATCGGTACCTGCATCAGAAACAATCACTGTAGTTCCACCTGAATTGGAGGTTCCCATATTTAAAATCCACAATTCGCCTTGACGCGTGGGGTGCCAGTCCAGGTCAACTGCATTAGAAACCTGATTGGACACATCGACGATGGTCGTGTAATTGTTACCAGCTGAATTGGTAATGTATTCATCCAGGGGAGACTGCGCAGAAGCTACAAGAGAGCCACTTAGGACAGCTAACATGGATAAGCGTAAGGATTTCGTCATATATCCGGGTATTAAATTTGGTTAATGTCGTTTATCGGTTTGGAGCAAAGAACTAACTGTAATTGAACACAGTTTGTTCCTAACAACTCGCAAATTAGGAACTAACGAACGATTCTTACACTTTAAATCCTTTTAATTATAGGAAGGCAACCTCCCAAGGGTTTCAAGGTTTCCTACAGGGTGCTTTTATCACTAAAGGTGCCTCTAATCGGTTTTTAGGATTGTTTTGATTCTTTTTTTCATGAAAGCCAAAGCCCGTTTTGATGGTTTTGAACGCTGAATACCGGTTGTAGTTAAAACCAATGTGAGCGCAACATCGGGTGATTTCAATTCTTGTCACACACCTAATGAATAGAATAAGCAATGGGGTTAAATGCTGTTTAAATGGCTTTATCGGTTGTTTTCATCCATTTAGTTATCAAAATAGATAGTAAGACTATCGGGTTTGCATTCTTGTGAATCGAAATCGACCTCACTCCGGCACTTTCTTGGAAACTCGGCCATTGCCATTAACAATCACTTGTTAAGAAAACCAAAGTCTGAGACTCCAAACAAGTGGGGGCAAAAAATGTCCCTAACATATAATGAGACCCAATAATCAAGTTATAAGATTCCTAAAAAAAGCGGATGGATTTATCTTGATCAAACGCCCTTTTGGTAGGCTATGCCATCATAAATACGTCAACTGCCGTATTGAGAAACCAACATACAGGCTACATTTTTGTCCTTCCTCAGGTAAATAGTAGAAAGGTGTCGTTTGTCCAACACACCTTCACAAGAAGCATCGCGTTGGATTTCTGTATAGAGATCCAAAAGAGAAGGGCCGGTTCGTTCGAATCGGCCCTTCTCCCATTTAGGTCAAAAGACTTAAGCTGCTCTTTCCGTGTCTTTTATAGTTGATTATTTGGTCTTGTTATTAAGCTTGACGCAAATAGAAACACGCATTGCCAAGTTGAATGCAGTTGATGCCAGAACCGTTGGGGTTGGCAAAAGCTACTACCGTGATCAAAGCCGGGCATTGGGCCGTGAAGCTCAAGCAAGATCCAACATCGGTAATGTCTCCTGAGGTCACAAATACTCCGTCTACAAATACGAAAGCGGTGGCATCGTGGCTGGGACAGAGGTTGGAAAATTCAGTGGTAACACAAAATTGGGTGGCCAAAGACGAACACAGTGGGCCCAATTGGTATTGGATAACAGAAGGGTTGCTGCTGGCACCGACACATTCTTTAGCTACCGGAGTTGCATTGCAGCAATTGGCAGCGGTGAAGGATTGGGCAGTTGCATTGTATTGAAGAAGTGAAAAAAAGAAAACCAAGGCCATACTGGCGGTTGAAAGCATATTTTTCATAAGAATTGGGAATTGTAGATGAATGGAATCAAAAAGAAGGAAAGAGCGTTGACGAAAAGCAAAGGACCCAGGCAGGAAATGAATGCGGCTACAAATTAGATGTAGATCAATGTCTTATTGCCGGCGTAAATAGAAACCCAGACTTCCCAGCTTGACACAAAGGCTTCCGGAAAGGTTGGGTTGTGCCACTACAATTACTTGAATTTGTGAGTTGCAGGGTGCTTGAAAGCTAACCGATGAACCTACATTGGTAATATCACCAGTAGCAACCAGCACGTTGTTTACAAATACAAAGGCAAGTGCATCGTGGCTTGGGCACAGGTTGCTGCCCTCGTTGGTAACGCAGAAATTTTCAACAAACGAACTGCACAAGGGCCCTACGTTGTAATTGATGATCCCTGGGTTTCCGCATTCTCCCACGCATTCTTTAGCTACGGGCGTGAAAAAATTACAGGACTTGTCCACCAGCTGAGCCGTGGCAGTTTGAGAAAAAAGAAAGGTGAAACAGAAAAGGAACGTAATAGCTCCGGTAGAAAACAATCGTTGCATAGCGTTTTGAGATTTAAATGAATAAACACGAACGCTGGGGCGGCTACCGGGGGAGGAAGATGAGGATCGCAATTTCCTGCCTGGATCTATTGCGATTGCAAGTGAATATAGCGAATAAACGAACCAAGTTGAAAGGGGACTTGAAATAAATTGAAAAATCTCTCAATGCTTCAAAGACGATCGCAATAGGATAACAGGCCGGAAGTCGGCTTATTCCGTGTAAGCCGGCAGCTGAAAAGAGGCATCGGCCACCACCACCAAATCAGCCATTTCTTGTGATACCACGCGGTTTGCCTGCGTCAATTCAATTGGAACACCCAAGGTACCGGTATGGGTGTATCCTTGTTTACGAATCGCCCAAGAAAGAGAAACCTGGTAATTGGCAGGCGTATTTCGGATAGCGTCCCCATTGAGGCCCCCTCCACTGGGAATAATTACGTCGATGCCCATTTTACCCAGTTCTCGGGTAAGACTCAATGCATCCGTAAGTTGCCAGGATTCTTGGCAATCTGAATAATCGGTGGCGGCCAGGCGCAGGGCTACTGGCAACTGATTGGGCCAGTTCTTTTTCACCTCGTGCACCACTTGTTTTAAAAAGCGGGTGCGGTTCGCAAAATCGCCACCATAAGCATCTGTGCGGTGGTTGAGCAATCCCGAGAGCATTTGATGCATAAGATCGCCCTCGTTGGCTTGCAATTCCAAGGCTTGAAAACCAGCTTTAGCCGCTCGAAAGCTAGCTTCCCCAAAACGTTGAACCATTCGGGTAAGGTCTTCCGGTTTAAAATCGAGGGGAGCCACCAGGCGTTCGCAAGGAGGGAGCCACTTTTTTTGGTCGGCCGGCAAAGTAATGCCAGCATGCCCAATTCGAATGCCGGGTACTGCGCCCTGGCCCAAGGCCAACTGTACCATTTTTTGCAACCCAGGTAGATGATCATCCGACCAAATTCCGAGGTCTTGACTACTTTTTCTGCCTTCCGGCTCCACCGCTGCCGTTTCCGTCAACACCAACCCTGAGCCGTTTTCTGCCTGTCGGGCGTATTCCATTAAGTGAAAATGGCCCGCTTTGCCTGCTGAGCTTCGTTGAGAATGGGGTAAACTGGCTACAATTCTATTTTTTAATTGTACGCTTTTCAATTGCAAGGGGCTCAATAAATGTGGCATGGCTTTATGGATTAAAAGATGGATGAAATGGTGAGTAGGATGAGAGAGAGAGAGAGAGAGAGAGAGAAACTTTCTACCCAAAACCGATTACGCTTTGGGTAGAAAGATTCTGGTTAAGTCTTAGGCCAAAGAAGCGGCTTCCAGGGGTGCAGCAGCTGGAAAATCAACTGGAACCTGCGTAAGGCGGTGAACGTAGTTGCTGAAAATTTTATCGGTCACCAGCGCGACAAGGTCGATCAAAGCAGCATGGTCGCCCCCTTCGTTGTAGAATGCTTCTACCAAAGCCGGATCGGCTGCTCCACGAGTTTGCACCAGGTTCTTGGACAGTTGCGTGATGGCTCTCAACTTAGGATTGGCAATGGTGCCTGCTCTTAATGCAAGAATTTCTGCATCTGTAAAGCCATTCATTTTGCCAATAGCAGTATGGGCCGCCAGGCAATATTGGCACTGGTTTTCTTCAGAAACCGCCAGATTCACCGCTTCGCGCTCACGAGCGTTGAAACTACCTTTGGCTTGGTTTTTTTGAAAGGTGAGGTAGTTTTCCAACGCGTTGGCAGACCAACCCATGGTGGCATACAGGTTGGGCACCATGCCCAGCTGCTGGTTCAGTTGATCGAAAATAGCTTGGGCCTTTGGAGCTACTTGTTCGCGGGTAGGTACTTCAATTGTTTTCATGGTAATTTTTGGTTTGGTTATCAGTTGTTTTGTTTTGATAACTCAAAATTACCGTGACCACAGAGGGCAGAGAATGACAGAAATTCCCGCAGACTTGACAATTTTTCCATAAACCGAAGTTTCTAGTGAAATTTTGTAATCAGATGGAGAGCAACCCGTTCTTTTTTTGAAAAAACGGCTAAAATGAGCCGGGTCCTCGAAACCCAACTCAAAACCAATTTCTTTGGCCGATTTGTCCGTAAACCGGAAGAGCCGCTTCGCCTCCAAGGTAAGTCTGCGGTGTAGAATTTCCTGAGGACTGTCACCACCCAGTTTTTTGAAGAGGTTCGAGAGGGTTTTGGGCGATTTATTCATCAAATCCGCATAAGCGCTCACTTGATGAGCCGTGCGAAAGTGCTTTTCGATCAAGGCACTGTACTGCCTCACCGATTCTATATCATTATTGTTAAGTTTGGTACGGTCCGACAATTGAACCCTTGCCAAACGGGCCGATTTGATGATGAATCGCTTCAGCAAAAGCTGCAACATCTCAGCCTGCACATTATCAGCGTTGGCAAACTCCTCCAACATCACTTGCCGCAACAGCATAAAAGTGTGCTGTTCCTGCTCGTCCAGGGAGATGAAAGGCGACTCTAAAACGCCACTAAACAACAGGCCGTTGCAAGAAACCTCTTTGTCGTGCAGTTCCATGCAATAGAACATTTTGTTGAACTCCAACAACCAAACCTGCTCTGGCTCTTGTGCTTCCAGCGAAACCACCTGTCCTGGGGAGAGAAAGGCCATACTGTATGCCGGCAAAACCATTGGAATACCGTCAAACTTAAGGGTGATAGTGGCCGCCTCAGTCCAAATTATGGTGTAGAAATCAATTTTTTGATGGTCTTGTCCCCACTGTTTTTTAGCAAGACGTTGAAGGCCCAAATAGCCCTGAAATTGCGGATCGTGGAATTGCAGCTTGGTCATGGAATCTAATATACCACAGTGCGCCAATAATTGATGGTAAGCTAAGCGACAAACCGTATTTTTGAGAAACTAACCCTGATTTGAGCGTGCATCATGCTACCACCCGAAACGTGCGAGTTTTGTGAAAGGGCGTTGGAACTCACCTTCCACCACTTGATACCTAAGAAGCTACACAATCGTAGGTATGTACAGCAGCGCTTTGACAAAGATACCTTGCAAACCCACGGCTTGTATCTCTGTAAAGACTGCCACAAAACCGTCCACCAATTGCTCGACCACAAACAGTTGGCTTTCCATTACAATGAAAAGGAGAAGTTATTACAACATCCACAGGTGCAACGGTTTGTGCGCTGGGTTAGTAAGCAACAAAAAAGGGTGAAACGCTAATTAGATTCGAGGAAACAAACTTTTCAAAAGGCGGAGTGGAGTGGAGTTGGCTTCTGCCGGATAGCCCCTCAACAACCGATGAAAGTAATTGGCCTCCTCTTCGGTAACGTTGGAGAGAAACTGAACTTTGTATTGATTCACCGACTTGTACCCCATTTGCCAATTGGGAAAGGCTCGGGACTCAATAGGGCCAAAATTGATGAGGTTAACCTCTTGGTGGCGAGAATCGGTCTGAATTTTTTCAAACAACTGGTGAATACACTCCGGACCTTCTATGTATTGCAGGAAAAAGTAGTCCGAATGGAGCAAAACCCCAGATATGCCGGTTTTCCGGTTGTTCGATCGACAAGTGTTGAGCAAGGCCTTTATTCCCTCGTCTGTACACGACTCCGACCTCCGGCTGGTATACAATAGATGGTGTAGTTGGGTCACTGTTGGGAGGGTAGTGCTAAACTAAACAGTAAAGGTTGGTTTAGGTTTTTGGGGCAGGTGTTAACACCACTTTACGAAACATATCCATTTAGGGTTTCGCTCTTAGCTCCCCCAGCCGATAACAAAACGTTTAAAATAAACCCTGAGGTCGGGTGGCGCTCAGAAATCTAACCAAGAACTCTTTTTTCCATGGTATTCGGCAAGCAATTGCTGGGCTTCTTCTGGCGAGATGGCCACAAAATCGCTTCCCCAGGAAGATTTCTTGCGGTTTTGACTGGGCACATAATCCAGGTTTTCAAATACCATGTAGTTCTCTTTTATGGCAGGCAGGTAAAACAAGTTGACTTTGGAGTAGCGTTGTGGCCTCCCTTTATCTAAGGTTTCCAATATGGCCGGTCCTTGCTCACGAATTTCTTGTTTGAAGCTTTCCGATCCTGGAATAAATTGAAACTCAGGTTCAAGTTTAAAGCGATCGTACCATTTACCAGCTTCTTCAGAAAAGGGCGGAATACGCTTCAAGCCCAACTGAAACAATGGAATGATCAAGATAATGCCCAACTCTATGGCCCAAACGGTATAGGCAATTGCCCCTTCAATCGGTACGCCAGCGATAGAGTAATAGGCGTAGTCTGCCAACTCACCCAGGATGGTGAAAAAGTGGAAAGGGTTAAGCCAATAAATTGAATTGCTGTAAAAATCAGTTAGTGTGATCTGTTCGTCCATAAGTTGAGAAAAACAGCCAACCCAAGAACCCAACCAGAAGCCAAGCCCTACCATAACCGCTAAAAAGATTCGATGCGGTTGAGTGAATACTTGACAGAATTTGGCTACCAGCATGCCAATGCCGCTTAAGATTCCGGCTCCAACACTGGTAATCAGAATATTGAAAAAAAAATGGGGTTGTAATAGACCAGCACACCATAGAGAAAGCCCGCAAAATGACCAATAATCAAGATTCCAAGGGCAGCAAGCAGGGTCTTAATGGGATTGCCCTGAGTAGGGGCGGTATAGATAGAGCGCATCGATAAAAGATATTGGGGTTAAGGGCTCAAATATAAAATTTGTAGATAAGTGGATAAAAAAAGGGGAGGGCAACCCCAACAGTAACCCTCCCAGTCGGCACTTGCCTAAATTGGAAAGTGCCTACTCCATTTCTTGTGCCATAGAAGAAGCCACCCGTTTTCATGTATCAACCTTCTGGTCGTTTCACTCAACGGGTGGCCAGTACCTGGAGTTGACC
>ERZ1740068.500-NODE-500-length-18627-cov-8.737723_pt1 | contig 18627 bp, 9 predicted proteins | sample MGYA00581735_ERZ1740068 | MGnify/ENA primary metagenome ERZ1740068 (study PRJEB43018, sample SAMN04849740) | marine metagenome | isolation source: floating plastic debris | place: Pacific Ocean | collected 2008-08-30 | study: EMG produced TPA metagenomics assembly...
CCGTTTGATCTACCCTGGGAGTGACAATATTGGCGTAGGTCGTTGTAATCCGATCATTCCCTCCCAGGTGATTTTCAGTGATGGATATAATTGGGCGAATTCGACTGTCATAGTAGCTGATGGACTTGAGCATATCCCCACCAATCTTTCTAGTCAGAGCACCAGTGACCTGTCCCATGACAGCCGTTTGATAGCCGGTAGCAGCATAATTGCTCCCCCACGTAAAGTCGTCTCTGAATTCATAGTTGTCATAATAGGTAACACTTAGCACATCTGCTTCGGCTAACTGTGCAGGAAACCCGGTTTTATCGTAACCAAAAAGATCCAGGTCTGTGCTATTCAATACCTCAGCACCAATGTATTTAATCTCAAAATCCGTCACAGCCGCCACTTGCGCCCGGATTTCTGCAATGGTTCCAGTCAAGTTTACCAAACCAGTGATCACAGGTCGATTCAAATAATCATATTTGGTAAATAGCCACTGCGTGTTGGGTAATTCTCCTGATCCTGCTGAAAAATGCTCTCCTCCTTCTCCACCAACTTCAAAATAACCACCTGTACTGAAAGATGCGTCTGGAGCCAGTATGTAGGATTTTCCCTGATAACCGTTGGAAAGAACCAGATCACCTTCGATGTACTCATAGTTTTCACCCCTCATGTTCCCGTCTTGCGTTAGGACCAATCGATCTCGGTTGTCATATACCATATAAACAGGATCAGCACCTGGTACCTGCTTCTCAATCATTCTTTGACGGTGGTCATATTGATAGGTAAATAACCAATCCTTTCGAAATGTCACATTGTTCAAGTGCTCCTCCCAGTTCGCGTTTGCTTCTTTGACAGCTTGCGGAGGAACAACCATCGTCAACTGGTCAAAATCATCGTAGACATAGTAAGTACTGTAAAAAGTATTAGTACCTGATTGCACTTTCTTACACACTGTCTTTCCCAGGCCATCTACAAACTCTAAGGTCTGATGACCATTTTCGTCCGCGAAAATTGTAACAGTCAATACTCCAACGGCATAAACGCCATTATGGCTAACCCGCCCGTTGGCTGATGCAGTTATATCAGCGATGGCATCGGTCACATTGTTTACCCTGTATTTAAAAGTCACCGGCTTTTCATTGTCTGACTGTCTCCATTGACTACCAGGCCCAAAAGCACTGACCGGTCTATTCAAAATGGACTGCTCAAATACCTCTTCTGAGTAGAAATAGGTCGACTCGTCCACGACATCGTTTTGTGTATTGTCATAAAACTGCCCTATTTCTGTCAACCACGCACTCCTAAAATTCCCGCTGTTGGCAGCTGTTGCCTCATAGGGCAGATAGGTCTTATGCGCTCGGCCATTAGCGTCATAAATCACTCCAGAGACCACATCTCTACTATTAGGTGACCCTTTTCGAACAACAGACTGCAAGGGCCTGCCTAACTCATCAAAGTACTGGGTGGTCTCAATCGCTGCATCAGTATTGGAAGTGCCTGACAACGAGGTCTTCTTCGCTTCTCTGGCAGTATATGTCTTTACATAATTTTGTGCGGGTAATACTCCTACTATAAGTAGTACTAACAGCACACTTAATTGTATTTTGATTCTCATGATGATTTTTATTTGATGGTTAGTCTTTGTAGTTGTACTTATTTTCACTGAGGTAGTTGCCATCCTGGTCCTTGACATATTGCAATCTGCCCAGCTCATCGTAGTGGTAAGTCACTTTGATTCCATTCGGACCGGTCATCGCTGTCATCCCTACCACCGGGTCATACTCATAAGTGGTGATTAGTGCCTTAGAGAGGGCGTTACTTTGTCTGAAGTTGACAGGATCAGCAGTGTAGGCACTGGAAAGCGTCTGGTAGCTCACACCTACTGCCATGACGATGGGCAATGTATTGTTATGACCCCAGAGGTAAGCTGTAGTGATACCGTCTATCGTAGTTTTCTGCACCAGATTACCCTCATCGAAAATTAGATCTCCTGCAGGCTTAACATCATATCTGGCATCTTTCTCTCCATTCCCCGTCACCATGGCAAATTCTTCGAAGTCAGTAATTGGTTCACTGGTAGATAATCTGTAGATTTTATCCAGGTAGAAATCCCCGTCAATATCTTTAGCATACTCATTGAATACTGCACCTACTACGTTTCCATCTCTCTTCATCAGCGTCTCAATGGGCAAAGCAATCTGGTTTTTACCAATGAGACCCAGCATTTGCTGATAGGCTTCATCTGTGGGCACTGAGTTGCAAGTTTCCAGGCCGGCGCAGTTATTGGCCCTACAATTATTGTAAGCAGCCCTGGCATCGCGAATCTTGTACAAATACTCTTTGTAAGCAAAGTTTGAACAATGCGCTGTACAGTTTGATGCGTCGGTGACATCCAATTCTGAACCTCTGAAGCTGTCGCAATTTCTGGTAGCATCGTCCAGACAGCTTTCCCTGTCGAGCTGCCATTGATCAAAAGCATCAGACAAGGCAGTTTGATAGGTTTTCCAACAGGAAAGGCAGGTATTCGGTATGTCACATGATACTACGTCTTCAGGGTATCTATTGATTCGTTCTACTGAATCTCCATTTACAATGGTTTCGACACTGGTAACCATGCGATGATATTCACTGTCAAACTTTCTGATAGTTTCAATTTCCTGGTATTCGGCAGCATCTTGCGGATTGAAAGTTCTGGCTATTTCTTTACTCCATTTCTTCCGATGACTTCTCAATTCATAAAATGAAGCAAAGGTCCATGGTGCCAATACATTAACCACTTCAGCCTTCATGGCTGTCAATGCATCGTCAGCCATTTCCCAGGATTCTGTATGTACAGTCTCCCTTAAAAGCCGATCATTCGCGTCATAGATTTCTACTTTTCTCAGACGACCTCTTTCATAGTCAAATGGCCTTGGAATGGCAGGAAACTCCGGATAATCTTCTTCGCAGATCATATTGTCCACTTCTGTCACCTTCACATCTTTCAAATAGGTCCAGTGTGTCGGCAAGCCATCCTGACCATCAAAATAGTGTATCTCATAGCCACCATCGGCCTGCGTTCTGGTCACTTTTCCGTAACCCAGGTGATAGCCTTGCACCCGAATCATTGGGTGAATGTTTTCGACTACATGGATCACAGACCGCTGATAGCCAGCTATGGCATTCTGCAACATGCATCCGCCATTTTGTCTGTCTTCCTGACCTTTGTAGGCGTATCGTTCATTGATTGTGGTGCGCAGTCCTTCATTTTTTACTTTGAAGGAATAGGTGGGGATGCTATAAAGGTTTGGTTCTTCATAATCATAATCAGTAACAATGGTAGTAGCATCTGTGCCAGTCTGTTCAATTTTGCTTACCCGTAGTCCACCAACAGTTTCAGTCACTGAAGTGGTACCAGGCTCCTTAATTTGCAAATTGACACCATTTCCCATGGCGCCACTTGCACCGGAGTATACTTCAATGGTATTGAGCCCAGGGCTCAACGAATACACCTTTTCAAAGCTTTCTCCCTGGCTCAGGTTTTGAATAATCTCACCATTCAATCTGATATGTCCACCATTTACATTACCACCCACTGTCGCACAAAACAAATAATTAGGACGACTGCCATCTACATCAAGCGTCTTAGGTGGACTCAACTCCGCGCTGGTGCTGGAAAAACCAGCCTGAACAGAAATTACATTGATGGCTCCTGGCGAAGAACAGGTCAGGTCAGGGAAAATCGTTGCTTCATTTGCCTCAAGGCTAAAAACTGCCTGACCACCAGTAGGATAAGTGATTTTATGCAGTGTACCCGCTTTCATTGCCACCTCATTGGATGACCTGTCAGCACCTCGATCAGGTGCCAGCTCATCCTGAAAAACACCATTTGAAAAGCCCCAGTGATCTACCCCAAAAGAGAACCTTCTCGGAACATTGGTCTCATCATAATATTCAAATAAATGCGCCGGAACCGATGCTGTACCGCCAGCACAGGTCTTTTCCTGAATACTTACCAACTTCAGTCGCTTGTTATCCCTCACTTGACTGTAAATACTTCTGAAATTGGTCACAAAAGCATCAGTATTGGGTAGAAATTGCGGAGGGCTTGTGAAATAGTCATGGGTCAATTCAAATGATTGACAAAATCCGCCGCCATTATTGGTGATTTGTATACTCTTCAATGCATAGGCTTCTGTATTATTGGTTGGTGCCCAGTTGCTGTTAAAACCTAACAGATCATCTCTTGAAGTAGCATTCTCTACAAAGTCCACATCGCCATTCGAAAATGCAATATTGTCCAGCCTGACTCCCTGCACCCCAATTTTCAATGCGTTAAAATACGGAGAACATGCTACAGCACCTGCGCAGTAGTTGGGTGCATAGGAATAGTAGCTGTATCGCTCTTGCTCATAAGTCAGGTCAATTGAAAATTCACCATCTGCCGACTCTATCTTGTGCAGAAACCAACTGGAGGTAATCCCATCATAGGAAATGGCATCTCCGTTGACTGCCACATCACTCGTTTCAATTGGGTCTACATCATTTGGGTTAGAGGTGCGACCGAAAAAATATTTCGTACCATCAACATTGGTCACTTTAAATCCTTGAATGTAGTTTTTACCAAAATTATCGATGGTGCCTTGTTGCTTGATCAATTCAATTTTGAGATCGCCCTCAGGTATTTGTATCACACGCTTACCCAAACGACCATCCAGGTAAAATTCTCCACTCATACCGGCAAAATTGAAGAAAAACAGATCAGGCTCACCATCCTTGAGTCCATCTCCAAAATTCTTGAGATCTGCTACCTGACCACTACCATTATTGGTCAAATAGTAACTATCAAAGCCACCTGATCGCAACAGACTACCAGCACCGTTCCTTGGCCTGTTGCCATTAGCAGACCCTGCTACTTCATCAGGAGTTCCTCTCACTGTCCTGGAAATGACTCCACCTGCGTTGAGACTCCATCCTGCTCCTATCCAGCTGGCATTTTCATTTACCTTTAAGCCCGAAGCATGGTAAGAAATGCTGATTGGCAAACTTAAGGGACCTTCTGAGACTGTGTAGATAGGAATCGATATTTGCGGGACTCCTGTGTGCATGTTGACCGGATAGTCTACATACTTACCTAAGGCTGCGGCATTAGGTGACATCATATTGACCGTTGGGATATCGTCCTGTGCAATGGAGGGAGAATAAATCACCAAGCAGGCCAGCATAAAGACTACTGACTTACCGATATGCATTATAAAATTCTTTACAAATGATTTGATTGTAAAACTCATTCTTGTTATTGATTTTAGTTTTTTAGATACAGATAACTCACCACTGAACAGACAGTAGTAACAGACCAATTTATCTCAGACAAATTGGATAATTACAGGCACAGGCATTGATGACAGATATCAAAAGTCACGAAAATCCATTACCTATATGGGAATTCTTCTAGAGAAAAACGCTTTGTAATTGACTATACATTGCTATCATTTTATGGTTATAATTTTTAAAACAGTTAAGACAAAGGTAAATCATTCATTGATAATAATCAAAACGCTGAGGGAATTGCGTTGTCCGAAACAGTTGTTTGTTAGTTTCACGAACCTCCCCCAAACCTCCCCACTTTGGCAATAATTGGATAGGATATGGCAGAAATTTTAAAACTGGATTTGACTTCTTTGTAGTACAAAACGCTAGAACTAAAACAAGATAAGATGCACACCAGCCAAAATAACATTCAAAGTGCGTACTATATCTGGTTCAATGGTGAATCAGAGACGGTAGAGTCGGGTACGCTCGAAGAATTTGAGTTAATGCGTTTGCTAAGCAGCAACGCAGATAGTTTGAAGCTCATTTGTAAGACCGAATCGAATCAAGTGACCTCTATGGCATTTGAAGAGATTGCGAAGGACTTGAATGAGCACATTAGACTTTTCTCCGCCTAACCTTATAACCCTCTTCGTTTGAGGAATCTTAGATAGACTGATCAAACCAATCCTAATGATGAACTTAACAAGACAATCAGACGAAGAGGAGTTATTTTTGTGGTTCAATCCTAATGTAGAGTCACTACAACTTGGATCTCTTACTGATTATGAAGGAATAATTGCTTTAAGTGCGATCAAAGAGGGGTTTTCACTGGTCAGTCGTACCTGTGAGAACAGGACCATCATTGATTATTTCAAACGGCTGAGGGAAAAGAATCTCAAGAAGTTACAGGGGCTGTCTTGAACAGTTCCTAACCATATCCTATTTCCCATCATTAGCAATTATCAATTAATAATGAGTTGCAATTTGTAGAACAACCCTGTTTCAGTACTATCCTCTGATCTTTAACAAAACAAACATGATAAAGTCCAACATTATAAGCTGACTTTACTTTTATAAAAGTTCTTCACCGCCAAGTGCAGGGTTTCCTCTGTTACGGGCTTGTGCAAAAACTCCACCACCTGCGGATGCTTCAATACTCTCTCTTCCATGTTGGACATCCCTGAAATGACAATCACATTGGGTTTTACATCCATCACGTCCAGGACATCCAAACCGTCAAGACCGGGCATCATCAGATCCAGCAACAACAAGTCTGGCTTGGTTTTAGTAATCCCCGTTGTGGCCGAAACGGAGTTTTGAAAAGCGCCGGCGAGCTCCAATTCAGGGATTTCCTCCACCATATCGCTGAGCACTGCCAGCATCAATGGATCATCGTCGACTACCACACAACTAAACTTCCTCATAAAGTACTGAGTCTAAAAAACTTATAATCTGGACACCTGGGTTGCGCCAAAATGCTCGATCAATTTTTTTAAATCTATGAAATAAACCTCAATTTCTCCCAGTAATTCCCCGATAGGTGTACCCGACCTTAGTTTTTCTTCAAAAAATTCTGCCCTGTCCCCCATCTCCTGAAACTGCATCAACCTAAGGCTTGACTTCACCTTGTGGGTCACTTCAACAACAGCGGGTGTATTTTGCGCCTCAATTACCTCCTGAAGCGAACCAAGTGATTCGTTCATTACTTTGAGGAAGAGCTTTCTATATTTTTCGTTACGACGAATCTCAGGTTCTTCTGAAATAACAGGCTCCACTTGCTGCAGAGCAACATCTCCTCCGGGCGCAAATTCTTTGATCTTGTAATAAAAGTCTTTCGGATGAAACGGTTTGGATATGAAATCATTCATACCTGCTTCAAGTACTCTTTTCTTAGAGTTCCTGTTGGCCGATGCCGACAATGCCAAAATGGGCACCTTCTGAAAGTAATCGTCGGGCAACTTACGAATAGCTGCTGCCGCTTCATAACCGTCTTTTCTAGGCATATGGAGATCCATCAAAATGAGATCAAAGGTATTTTCCTGCACCTTTTCCAATGCTTCTTCGCCATTTTCCACTGTCACCACTATTGCACCCCAGGAATTTAAAAAGTCTTCGGCTATGACCTGATTGTGAATGTTGTCCTCCGCCAACAGAATGGAAATGCCACCCAGGTTTCTGCTATCACCAAATAAACCAGATTCGTCTTCTCTCTCCAGTCCCGGACGACCATGTGGCAGTTTGAGCTCAAAGTGGAAGTTTGATCCCTCATCAGGCTCACTGCTGATCTCAATGGAAGAGTCCATTAACTTCAACAGGCTCTGACTGATGGACAGCCCCAGACCAGACCCGCCAAATTCTCTGTAGACCGTTTTGTTGGCCTGGGTAAATTTCTCAAAAATCTTCCTTTGCTCCTCCTCTTTGATCCCAATCCCACTGTCAATGACTTCAAACAATACCCGATCTGCCTCATCGCCATACCTCTTCAGACTCACCCGGAGCTCAATATTCCCGTCATTGGTAAACTTAATGGCGTTGTTTACCAGGTTATTAAGCACCTGGCTGATCCTGGTGGGGTCACCACCATAATAGCGTTTCAGCTCCTTTGAGTAGTTTAAGAACAGGTTGACACCTTTTTTGTTGGCACTGATGGCAAAGGCATTGACCGTGCTGTCAGTGAGCTCCTCCAGGTCCATGTCCACATACTCCAACTCCAGCTTACCTTGTTCTATTTTGTTGTAATCCAGCACGTTGTTAACGAGCGAAAGCAGGTTGTCGCCACTGTTTTTCAGGATCTTCAGGTACTTCAGTTGTTCTTTCTGCGGATCTTTGTTGAGTAATAAATAAGCCGTACCAATGATACCATTCAATGGCGTCCTGATCTCGTGGGTGATGGTGGAAAGGAAATTGGCTTTTACCTGCGTGGCTACTTCTGCTTTTTCCTTCGCCTCCTTCAGTTTCTCTGCAGCATCATGTCGGGATACCTCTGTACTGAGCCAGTTGGCAAATCGCTGAACAAACTCCTGATCATAGCTGGAAAAATGACTATGTGACTGCCTGTCATCAACGAAGTAGACCACGCCATATTTGGTATAGTCTCTAAAAATCACCCTCCCCAGCAAAGCTTGTGCGGCTGCTCTTTCCTGCAAATACCGGTCCTGGTGATGCGCTTTGATTGAATGTATATTGACTGATTCTTCCTGAAAAACCATTTGTGCAATGTCCAGGTTCACCAGACTGTCTCCCTGAGATCCTTCTGCTATGCTGTACACTTTATGCACCGGATGTTCTTCTTCCACCATGCAGCAAATAACCCCCCTGGACATTCCCAGGTACTCGCATGCCAACTTCAGTCCTTTTGATATCAGTGCATCAAAATCTTCTTCCGGCTGAGAGGCCAATGTATTGAGGAACTTCAGCCCTTCCTGGAATCGGGATTTATTCTTCACCTCGGCAATACGCGCAGATACATCTCTTCCAAATACAGAGACACCGCTGATTTCCTGGTCCTGATAGATGGGATTGAAGGACATTTCATACCATCGTGGCTCCCCTTGTATCATGACCTGAGTTTCTACCACAAAGCGCTTACCGGACAGCACCCGTTGTATAAGAACCCCGTTGCGCTTTCTCATCTGATCGGGCAATGAGGCGACGTTTAAGGTAGTGCCTACTTTAGGCATGGCACCGGTCAACTCCCGGAAAATCTCCGCAAAAGCGCTGTTGCACGTAATCAATTCATTGTTGCGACGGATAGACCAGATGACATCCGTCGTGTTTTCCAGCAGCGAATTCAGGTTTGCTTCCCGTCCCTTGATGATGTTGGCAAAATTCTGAATCTTGGCATTTTGCACCGACAATTCTGTTGCCTGCTTGGCGATCTCAGTGTTTTTGTTTTTGAGCTGAATATTGGCTTTTTTCTTAAACCGGTAATTCCGATAAATAAAAATGACAGTAACCGCTGCCAGCAGCAGCAATCCAATGAACAAGTAAGTAAGATTTCTTTGATAACTCAGCTGTAATTCTGTCTGAGCCAACTCTGTCTGCTGCTCATTGATCTTTGACTTCTGATCTGAAATGAAGTCGTCACGGGTAACCAGCAAGCTATCCTGCTTGGAGATATTTTCATTCTGCTGATCGATCTGTAGGTCACGTTTTTTGAGGATACCGGTCTGTTCCAATATCTCTTGCTCCAGGTCGTTTAGCAGGGCTACTTTATTTTCATAGTCCTTTTCGAGACTATCCAGCTCCACCAACTTATCCGTAATCAACTGATTCTGGTACCTGATGGTGTCATTTTGCTGATCCAGCAACTCTTTTTGTAGATTGAGGGAATTTTGCTGCTTCGAAATCGCCTGTTGTTGTTTCCTGATCTCCATGGCGAGCTGATCCAGCTTTTTTTGTTGCTGCGCGACCTTCTCTCTTTCCTGAAAGAGGGATTCTGTTGATTTACTGTACAAATCCTGCCAGGCGGTGGGCGACTGAACGGCTAGTTTCCTCAAAGCTGATGGCATTTTGAAACCGTTTTTCTCCAGCTTAGACTCATTGAACTCGAAGCGAAATTCCTCTCCTATGTCCATGATGTTAATCATCGACTGATTGAATGGGTAGTTTTCTCCTATCAGCAGGATGTTTTTTCCCTCAATCTGACTGATGACCTTGCTCAGGTTAATTTTTGATTCTTTATTGATGTATAGCAACTGGACATCTCCAAGGCCTGTCGCCTGGTCAAAGCTTACTATCCTGAGTGGTTTAGACCTAACATTTCGGCTGGGCGCCATCTTGGTAAGTGTACCATAAAGCGGTTGATCACCCAAAACGCCAATCTTAAATTCCTCCAGCTGATCGAAGTTCTGCCATTGAAAGTACCTGGTGAAATTGAAAATAAAAATGGCCCGCTGAGTCCGTCTGATTTCATCATTTTGAGCCAGCGCCTGACTACAGGCCCCTATGAAGATGAGCGATATAACAAACGCTTTGAGTGTGTTACGTACACGATGATGATATCCGTGGCGTTGTTCATTCATGGAAGTTACAGACTGATCAGTAATCTGGCATAAATATAAGCGCCTCTCACACCAAATTGTTGTACCCTCCGGCTAAAAGTAAAATTACCATTGCCTACATTGGCCGAGTGCTCGTGCCTGTCTGGATACACGTCAAAAACATTGTTGCCACCGATGGTCCATCGGTAATGGTTGTTCAATTGCCAGGTCAAAGAAATATCTGTTACCGCCTTGGGGCTGAAGGTCTGGTCCCTCGACTCAACCCGATCGGTAAACTCATTGAGCACCCAATTATCCGGATTTCCATCGTCAGGGTGTACATAATCTACACGTCCAAAATAGGTATTTCCAACGTGCAATGTCAGGTTGTTAGTGACGTAAGAAAGGCTGGTAATCAGTTTAAAACTGGGTTGTGCTACTTCCACCCTGGAGACTTCCTCCCTGTTAAACAACACGTCTTCCTGTCCCTGCAAAGTCTCCGGCACTTTGATGCCACCATCAAGGTTTGTTCTGGTGTAATTACCTGCCAACGTCGCAAAGAGATTGCCATCGGACAACTTTTGCTTGTAAGATGCCCTCACGTCTACACCCGCAGTTTTGGAATCAATGGCATTGGTGAAAAACTGAGCAGCACCTATGTTTAATGGATTGAGAATGGCCTCATAGCCTTCATCAAAACGACCTGACAAAACAATCCTATCCCTTATCCTGATGTTGTAATAGTCTACCAGCAAGGTAAAAGCGTCTCCTGCCTTCCATGCAACGCCACCGGAAAAGTGGGTAGACAGCTCCGGTTTGAGACTCGCGATTCCCAACGCAGTGGCCAGGGGGCTTTCATTGGAAAATGTCCCTACACGCAGTGCTTCGCCATTGGCAAATTGCGTACTTACATTGCTAAAGAACGTCTGGTGCAACGAGGGTGCTCTGAAACCTGTGGAAAACCCTCCGCTGACACTAAAGTCGGGTGTGAGCTTGTAACGGGAGGACAGTTTCCAGATGGCCTGATTACCAAAGTCACTGTAGGACTCATAGCGACCGGCAATCCCTAAAATAAAATTCTCTACTACTCTTGCTTCAATGTCTACATAAGCTGCTTTATTCACTCTTTTCTTAGACAGCTCATTTTCTGGTTGGAAACCTGGAAATAACTGAGCTCCCGGTGTTCGGAGAATGGTATCATTCCCCAGAAACAAAGTATCGTTGCCATTGACATAGGACGCTTCATCTCCTGCAATGATCTCATAACTTTCTATTCTCAGCTCTGCACCAAATCCAAGATTGATCCCTTCCAGTTTATTGAGAACCCTGGAAACATCAACATTGGTAATGTTCTGATCATAAAAGAAACCACCGGAATAAAACTGCGTAGGGGAAGCCACGCCCAGGCTGGCATTGTTGGAATTGTCTACGCTGAGGTCATATTGATTGGAGCCAATGGTATTGCTGAAATCAAGGTTCCATCCATTTTTGATCCCTCTGATACCCATCGTCAATGCCTGATCGGTGATCTCGGCTTCTACGGCAGGCGAAAAACCGTCTGGATAGATCTCTGCAACTACCTTTTCAGGTTCGTTGGGAAAACGATAAAACCCATTGGAGGTTCCCGTCCTGAAGTTTCTTCCTCCATGACTGTAAAACGAGGTAACTTTTGACAGCGGCACGTCCGCATTAAAAAACAGGCTAAGGTCTTCTGTAGCTGAGTGACCGATGGACATGACTCTTCTACCTCCATAGCCATATCGCTCAAAAAAGTTGTTCTCTGCAATCATTTGCTGATCGATGACAGGGTCGTCGCTGTAGACCCTACCAGTATAGTCACCCGCCCTGTTGGTAGCCGCTCTGCTACTAAATTCAGCTGCGACGTTGATATAGCCTTTTTCACCGATCTTAAAACCGAAGTTAGAAGAAGAGTTGATTGATAATCCATCCCCTTCAATGTTCCCTCCCACTGTGTTTTGAATATGTGTCATGCCATCATATTCTTTCAGGATAACGTTGATTACCCCTGCAATGGCATCAGATCCATATTGTGCAGCGGCTCCGTCCTTCAACACTTCTATCCTATCTACGGCTGAGACCGGGATGGCATTCAAATCTGTACTGACAGATCCTCTCCCAACGGTTCCATTGACATTGACCAGCGAACTGCTGTGTCTTCTTTTTCCATTGATTAATACTAAAACCTGGTCTGGCCCCAGGCCCCTGAGTGTGCCCGGATCAATAAAATCGGTACCATCTGAAATGGTTTGGTGTGTAGAATGAAAGGAAGGCAACAAGTATTGCAGAATCTGTCCAAGTCCCATCTGGGCCGAATTGGCGATTTCCTGCGGCGATATGATGTGAATAGGCACGGTGGTTTCCAGCAAAGCCCTGGGCTTCACCCTGGCCCCAATGAAAACAGGCTGATCAATGGAAAAACCTTGTTCCATGACGAAATCCAGATTAACGGTATCACCTGGTGTCACGGAAATTTCCTTCTGCTGTGTCAGGTACATGACAAAGCTTGCTTCAAACTGGTAGTCGCCGGGAGGTAACTCTATCATGTAGTTCCCATCTACATCCGTAGATTTAGAAACTTCCGCGTTTTTCACATTTACTTTTGCGCCTGGTAAGCTGCCAAAAACATCAATCACAGATCCTTTTACCACACCAACCTGCGCCCAGGCAGTCGCGCCAGCCAAAAAAAATGTGGCCATCAATATTACCTTGAAAAGTCTTAGCATTGTGTTAGCTCACTAAAAGCCGATAAGTTATTTAAAATATATGTTAGTTAAAAGAATATGAGCTAAAGTGGGAAACTGGTTGAATCAACGGGGAAAATAAAAATGTAAACTCTTCCCCTTCTAAACAAGGCAGCCCTCACAGGATCAAACCTTAAGACGGGCTTGGTTTGCTACTGTTTTTCATTTCAATGCTCATTTCCTGACCATACTTATTTATAAAGTACAAAAATAGCGCTCCCCCAATTGCTTTGACAGGAGAAAAGTTAATTTCAGCCAGAATTTCGGTGAATGATGTCTTCTTTGCGATGAAAATTAACGGAATACATCCGGGAAACGGTTACACTCAGCTTCAAATAGCAGGTTCCTCTCCAAATCGCTGGATGTATTGCATCTTGAAGGAACTGGGATTGGAAAGCCCAACGGCCCTTGCAGCTTCTGAGAGGGATTTCACCTTTCCGGTCTTTAACAAACGCCGGACAAACTGAAACCTGACTTGTTTAATGAACTCCAATGGGGAAATTTCCAGATGCTGCTTCAAAAACCGGAACAGCTTCCGTTCACTGAAGGCGATGGCATCGGCAAGGTGCGCCACAGCAAGTGTGCTGTCATCTATCCGGTCAATGACTACCTTTTCCAGGGCAGCAATGGTTTGCCGGGTCATCTCGTCAAAATCGTACTTTTCAAAAACTTTCCCCACCTGTAGATAGGCATCTGCTCTGTTGGCGAGCAGATTTTTCACCCTCAGCAGCAACTCTTTTTGATTAAATGGCTTAGGAAGGTAATTGTTGACGCCGAAGCCAAGTGCTTTCATCCGGTCATCATCAGAATATTTGCTGGAAAATATCAAACAGGGAATCCCGGCATACTTTTCGTCGGAATTGAGTGTCTGAACCAGTTCAAAACCATCCATCACAGGCATCATCACATCCGTGATAATCAGGTCTACATGATGACTCCTGAGCTTGCTGATGGCATCTGCTCCATTCACCGCTTCTACTACCTTATACTGATTTTCCAGCGTTTCAATAGTGTATTCCCTGATCAGTTCATCGTCCTCGACCAGCAAAATGGTCCCTTCCGGGTTTTCTGCTTTTGTCCTGGCCAGTGATACCCTGGTTGCGTCTACTCTGATTTCCTCCAGGAAAAAGGGATCCAGCGACGACGATGTATGATAATCTGATACCCCCTGGACATCTGTATTGTCCGTCCCCGGAAGCTCAATTTTGACCTGATGATGGCTGGTCTCTTGCAATTTCACAGATCCTCCGTGTGCTGCGATGACGTCTTTGAGGAAAGCAAAGCTGATGCCTGCATTCCGTGTCCCGGTCCTGTGGGTGTCCGGATGATGTTCCGCATGATCAAACATCAATGCCACCTCTTCCCGGGGCAGTGCCGGTCCTTCATCTGTGACACTGATCCACGCTTTTTCGGTTCCCAGCTCCCAGGTCAGCAGTATACGGCCATCCTGTGGGCTAAACCTGATCGCATTGGAAATGAGGTTAAACAAGATGCGCTCTATGTATCCGGGATCAGCAAGTAGTGAGGAGACACCAGGAGTGCGATTATCCAGTTCTATGGTCAGCCCGTTGGCTTTTGTCGCAGGGTCCAGTATTTCCAGCAGCTTATCGAGCAAAGTAGTCAAATTGAAGACACTGCGTTTCACCGGAACTTCATCGCGGTGCAGCTTGATCAGGTCATTGATTTCTTTGGTTATTTCTTCCAGTTTCTCACCACTCTGATGGATCAGGGAAACCTTCTGTTCCAGGGCATGGGGCAGGAATTCCTGGTATTCATTCAACAGCAGATCCGATTGACCAAGTATCAAAGTAAGCGGATACCTGATTTCACTGGCGACATTGGTCAGGAAACGCTCTTTGGCTTTGTTGATGGATTGCAACTCCGCTTGTTGTGCAGCGATGAGGGTATCTCTGGCTGCCAGGGTTCGCTTACTGCGCTGGAGTGCCACGAGATTCCCAACCCTCATCCTGAACTCCTGGTTGGTAAATGGCCTTTTCAGGAAATCACAGTAACCTTCATCGGAACCGATGGGCACCATTTGTTCAGTTTCCCCTGTCACGAAAACCATCGCCAGGTCTTTCTTTTCGGATTGCTCCCTCAACTTAGTCAACCCACCTGATTCGCTCATTTCTGCACAATCACCTATCAGAATTAAATCTGGTGATTTTGCTGCTACCATGTTCAGGGCAACATCAGCGTTGGTCGCCGTAAAAACAACTGCTTCATAGCCCATTTTAAGCAACTGCTCTTCAAAATGTCTGCTATTTTCGACCTGCTCATCAACGATTAAAAAGCTTGTATCAGTGTTATTCATTTACTCTCCCTGACTTTTGAGTAGTTCCTCCCTGTCAATACACACTTGAGTATTTGAGAGGTCCTAGAGAACCCATTGCACAAAGGTATAACTGATTAACAGACCGTATCATATAATTTTCGTTCATTCTTTGCAAAACCAGGCTGTATTTTACTTATCGCTCCTTCAAACACACCTATCATCGGCCAAAAGCCTGTCTGGCGACATCTGTAAGGTAATTGTCAGGATTTTAATCAACTAAATAAGTTAGTTTGAATTCTACTTTGACCGAACATTAATGACCATACAAGCTTCTCATCAGGACTTCTTTCTCTGGTACAACACCGAGACCGGCCGGTTGACTCCTGGCTATAAGAAAGACCTGAAAATCGCCATCAATCAGTGCCAGAACCCAAAATCCGTCAAAATACTATGTAAAACCAGCCAAAACGACTGGGCTGTTCAGGTTTTTAAGGAAATGGCTGAAGATAAGCAGTTAACTACGGGCATCAGTGCAGATAGCTTTGGGATCACTGAAGAGTGGGAGGTTGTTTTTTGAGCCTAAAAGATCTATTTCTTACAGCTATGCGCCCGCATCACTCAGCATCTGGTGGCAATGTGCAATATTGGCCATTGTACCGCTATCAGGCCCATAGGTCGCTACAGATTGATTGAAAAACCACAAAGCATTGGCATAGTCATCTACTTCGTAGAGAAAACATCCGATCATGAAAGCGAGGTCTTCTTTTTCGCCAAGTGGGTAGTAATTATCCCATGTCTGCCAGATGATTTCCAACAAAGTTTCACGTGCAACGGCAGAAAGCTGCGAAGCAAGTTCCATCAACCTGGGCAACATTCGCCACAGGGCTTTGGGGTCATAACCACTAAACCTAAGATAGGAAATGACCTCAGTAACACTCAGACTGTCACAGTGCAACTCTATGATCTTTTTGAGGGTAAACTGGTCTGTGGGACTGAAATCGACCGCCATCTTTTCACAAGTGCGGCCAAACTTATTCAACTGCTGCTCCCATGTAACCGCACACACCTTGAAACCATTGGTTGGTGCTCCACAAATCCAGCTTTGTCCTTTTTGATGCTCAGCATACCATTGCAAAGCGTGAAAGTTGACAATCGTTGAGATGCTTCCATGAGTTGCTACAGTAGGATATTGAACTTTAGAAAACCTCATCCAGTCGGTAACTCCTGTGTCTCCGCAGATGAGTGTGACCTGGTTCCCACACCAAGCTTTGATCTGCTCCAAACAAGAAATCCCATAATTAGGTACGCTTACTAAGCCTTCGGGTAAATTTTTGCGATAGAAGTTCACCAAGTTGAAGAGTAGCTTCCCTTGATAAGGTGCTATCACGCGAGGCCCCACACTATATTCAAACTGCAGACCGCTTAAGTCCATCCTATCCGCTTGTTGCTGACGGGTTGTGACGTAAAGCTTGCTGATCTCCCCATTTTGCAGGCACCAATAGTCTTGTCTGATGCTATCGAAAAGGTAGTTGGCGATGACCAATACAGGTCCCAACTGATCTGCCGACTGCCACGTTTCACGGGAGTGCAAAGTGGTAAGCTGCGTGTCTTTTTCTACATCAAAACAGGCTGCATCCAGTATCCCTTCTTCATACCACGCCTGCAGTCGGGAATGATTTTGCCAGTAACTGTTATTTTCTTGTGACAGGTCTGACATGACATATTGAATGGGGAGCCTTGGGGTCTCTGGAAATTGTTCGGTCCACAGCTGGTTCAAATGCTTCAGAAAATGAAAAGTAAACTGACCGGAACCGGCACCAAGTTCCAGTATTCGAAGTCTTTCATGGCCGGCATCACGTTGGTCCAACAACCAGGCAAATACTATTTGTGCATAGGCGTCTGCCATATAAGATGAGCTGGTAATGTAGTGCGGTACCACGCCATCTTGCCAGGCCTTGATCCCTACTTGCTCAAAGTACTGCCGTTGCAGGTTCCAGACGATCGATTCTGCGAAATCTGTCTGCAACTGTAGCAATATCCGCTCTTGTGTTGGTCCTTCCCGGCCATTGCTTTGAGCTACATGAGCAGCCTCCTCGTGAAGTTCCCTGCTCAAAAGTGCTTTGATCGCATTGGTCGGTGATTTTGTCATCATGATTTAAAGTTCTTTGATATCCGCAATCATCAGTTGAAAAAGTAAGTGGGTAGCATCTGAATCTTTCATAGTAATGCTAAACGGCCCACGCTTTTCAGACTTCATCCCGATGTAGCCACTCTTATGCCCCTCATTATCAGAAGCTTTTGGGTATACCCGATCGGAAGCGGCTGTCATAAATCTACTGGCACCCTTACCTGTCCTTGCTACGGCCATATACTGGGTAGAAAATAATAAATTGTGGGCACCGGGCTTCAAGGTAAATTCTAAAGTCACTTTTTTCTCACTTGGTTTCTTCTCTTCATCCTGATTCACCGACTTTTCAGCAGAATCATCTATCTCAGTGTAGGAAAGTGCTTGTGACTGATCGCCTAAATGACCCTTGATGGGTATGATTGCAGGGTTTTCCTCGTCACTTTTTAACCTATCGGTAATATCGTCAGAAGATTGCGCATCCTCTTTGGAACCATCTGAATCTTGTACAGCGTCTTTTTTGCTGTATGTCATGATATATGCTTCGGTCTCTGCTCTTTGGAATACTTCTTCACCTTTTTCATTCTTTACTTTTCGATTAAACCAGGCCATGATCCCTTTTGATTCATCTTCAAACATTGTTCGGTAAAGTTTGAGTTGAGGGGCATTTTCATCTTGTTCTGACAATTGCGTGAGAAGTTGCTTTCCAACATCCTCCACAATTTCTGACACCTTCCGATCACGAATTTTATCTGCTCCCGCCTTCTTTGCTATTCTTTTATATGTTGGCCAATATTTTGAATCTGTCAGTATTTGTGCTCTTTCTTTTGTTTTAAAGGGTGCTTCCCAATATTCATGTGTTAACATTTTTTGTACATCAAATTCCTTATCAGCTTTCTTTTTTTTGCTTTTGGCAAAAGAGCGTTGAATAGGATGTGAACCGGCACTCCTGAAGATATTTAATTGCTTTTCAGTTACCTTATCTGAAATTGTTGATTTGGCGATCCTCTCCCCCATCAAATCCGCTTCCCGCTCCAATGCCGCACTGTCATTGACCAAATGCCCCGTTTTCATTTGCAAAGTAGGTTTTACCCTACCCTGTGCCTGTTGCACGGTATGCCATGCCTCATGACCAATCAGTTTTTGACCTTGAGAAGTATGTGGATTGTACTGCCCAGGCGCAAAATCGATGCTGTTTCCCTG
>ERZ1740068.501-NODE-501-length-18579-cov-10.048802_pt1 | contig 18579 bp, 7 predicted proteins | sample MGYA00581735_ERZ1740068 | MGnify/ENA primary metagenome ERZ1740068 (study PRJEB43018, sample SAMN04849740) | marine metagenome | isolation source: floating plastic debris | place: Pacific Ocean | collected 2008-08-30 | study: EMG produced TPA metagenomics assembly...
TATAGTATTCCACTCAAATCAAGGAGTTGGCTCTGATCACTGATACAAATGCCATAGGCAAAACAAATGCTGTCAGCAATAACCTCATTGAAGTAAGGCCAAGTAAATCGAACTCGAAACCATGAAAAGGCACAGCACAGCTATTCTCACACTTGAGCAATGATCAAAAAGTTGAAGTTGTCGCATGTATATGCTGTAATTCTTGTGTTTTTCAGGTTTTTTACAAAAAAGTATGGCTTTCTAACAAAGCTGGCCTCACCTACCTTTAACAAGGCACAAATATTTTGCATAACCCCCGCATAACCATTGGTTATTTATGCAGAAAGTCATTGTGGGAGTGATGTGATGCATTGATTATTAATCTATTATGCTTGAGAGTCATGTCAAGAGCCAGAAAACAACATAACATAATTGGAGTTATCCAATTATGTCTACAAGTGGCATAACAGGCTTAGATCTCAGGTATAATAGACTGTTGTAATACTACTATGGCTATACACTTAGAAAGAGCAATCAGTCAGCGTCCACCTTACTGACCAGATTGGCTTACGGTGCAGTTTTGGACTTTTTATCAAAAAAAATGTAAAATAAATCTTGGCTGAAATGAGTGATAATGACTGGTGAATTGTAACATTTATTGCCCAATATTTTCTTTTGAATAATATATAACAATATAATATATAAGAGACAAAATGATGAAAAATATTGCTCTAGGACAATTCTGCTGTGCCCATGCAGAATCCAAAAATAACACCGAAAACAATGTATGATCTTGTCTTGATGATGCAAAGTTGGCAGCAACGTCATTTCACCACCTTACGGTATTGAGACCCAATTTTCTTCTTCAGATTTGGCATCAGTGGGTCATATTTGCTTCGAAAGTATTTTTTGTAATAATATACAAAACAAGAACAAGATTACCATTCATACTATGTTTGGTGAGATGACACATTACACCCTTCTACAGACAATTACGGTAAGCTCTGATCTGACATCAAAATTGGCAATCAATAGCGCTGCTAGTGTAAGACCTGACCCTGGTTCGAGATCATGCCTGAGCATTTTGTATTTTTACAATGCTTTTCTATTTGGGTGGAAAAGAGGTTTATAACAGCACCAACTTGTAATTTTGGATCTCCTAAATGAATTGCCAACTTGCTGCGGAATCATAGCGATCTGCTGACAAACCACATAGCAACCGATGGTTTCAACATATGTATGACATTGTGGAACACAATCCATCCACTGGTTATAGTGGTGAAGTTGTGCAAATCGCTGTCGGCATTAGATAGAATTTTCTCGATAAAGCTGAGATATAGGCCAGTGAACTAATGAGGCCACATGAGACATATTAGTTGAGTTAATGATGAAAGCAGCATGCACTATCAAACAAACAGGTCATTGACTGAATGTTTCAATAGTTATAAATGACGCCCAAGTAGTGTTGGAGCATTGACAGAAACCAAAATTTAGATCACATTAGAGTACAGACATAAAAGCGCAGGGGGTTTCATGGCGTGGGATTCCCTTCTCACTTTAATTGACACCAAGGGGACCTAGCTAGGCCGGGGCTAGGCCATGCTGACAGCATGTAATTCTATGAAATTTCCTATCCTTGCAAGCTGCTATACAATTTCAAGCAATCATATTATACATTGTCGTCGTATATATGAGTTGTACATGTACAAAAAATCACAGTATCGCAGTATAGATTATATGCATGTTGTGGACTGATAATTCCATGATTAATATGGCCCCGATATGGCACAACCTAGTCAATGGGTGTTCTATGATTGCCATTACCGTGATTTGGTAGAGAAAAAAAGAAAACGATTATAAACATAGAATGCCATAGAATACTATACCATACATTCCAAATCTCAAATATCCTTTTATAAATATTAGTAAAAGTTGTACCAGATATTTTGACAACAACTGTAGACAATCAAAAGGTACAGTAATGTTCCAAACAAACTGTGAGAGGAGTTTTTGGCTTGAACACATACATGCGACTAACCAAACTTTTCAGCTTTTTTAATTTTGCAGTCCATTTAGGCCCTTGGTCTTGCTCCCCTAGTGAGTTATTTGAAGTAGGAGCACTGAGATCCAGTTATTTTCAGTTTGCAGGACTAGCAGGAGTATTGGTGACACTGGATGGACTTGTTACATGTGTCTTTTTTAATGAATTGACGTGTAAATGTACATGAGTGCATTGTGTGGATATAGACAATGGTGTTGAAAAATCATGTACATGTATATACCATAGCGATGTGGTCAGGTAGTCTGAGACTAGTGAACACCATCACATTGACAAGTACATGTACTTCAGCTACTGCCTGCATCGGGCACCACAAGCCATCACCTTCTTCTGCTCACAGCTTGACCTAAGAATTTAAATTACAATCTAAGACCGGAACGTCGCTCACTTTATGGCCATATTTTATCCTCGCTTACCATAGCAAATCATAGCAAACTGCATGTAATAAAGTGCGAAGCAGGGCTTAGCAGATGATATTGTAGCCTGGTAGCTGAAACAAGCTACGAGTTTCGATTTTGGATCTATGGGTTGTTTGTTTCCATCGTTTTCAGACAAATATAATGAAGATTACACAAGATCTGAATGTTCTAATACTAAATATCTAACCTCAGAGGAGATGGAGGATAGTGAAGGGGAGGAGTCAATACTACAGGGCATAATGAGTAAGTACATCATTGCTACCGATAGCTTCTAATGATAGACAATCATGATTGAAAAGATGACATCGGAGTTGTCAGCTCCCGTTAATTATAAAGACGACTGATCGTAAAGATCTAACGTTATTACAGATGAGCCCATGTGCCATGTATTTTAATTATTTATGTTGTGATATAACAGTCTAGCTTTTCAGCTGAATTCTTGTGATCTCAATCATGCCCAGATATGGTTGATGATGCAGGGGAAGGGTCCATACTGAAATCAATCATGAGTAAGTAATGTATGTGATCCCTCCCAGTCACATGTAGAAAGCAGCAGAGCAGCATGTGTGAAACGCAACATGCATGTATTCTATTGTGGGGAGTAGAACGTTACCTATTTATTTAAATGTAGAGTCAACACCCATGATACAAAAACAAAACCCTATAAAATACTATGTCCACTGTCAGGCTGCAGTTAGAACCGCAGCAGTGTGTTTAGACCCTAACAAGGTTGCACCCTGTAGACATGAGATTTTAAATTGAATCACTCCTTTTAGATCTTGTAACATATCCATTTTATTTTACTTTTCCGTGATGTAGCCCATATCACCCTAATTATATTTGACCTATATGTCCCATAGCTAGCCCAAACGCTTTGTATAAATGAAAAATACTTGGGTGAATAAACCTGCAGATCCATTCAAGTAACATTTTACTTGTTTCTGTGTTGCAGAAAACTCGAAGAAAACCACAATATTTCCGATGCTCAGCATTTTTCTGGAGTTATCAGGGGATGTATTTTGTTTGCTAGCTTACTGTTTTGGAAAGAAGCGATATCTTATATTTTTAACAGGCTGCCTTTTTGTAGCATCTGGTGAGTATCGAGTCTACTATAGAATTTAATGAACATTCATAATCACAGCCTGCCATCAGCTATATGGATTATGGCACAAAACTCACATGGATTCTCTAAATTGCCTCCACTTTTTGTAGGAGAAGATAAGTTTATATACCACAACATTGTTTATTGACCCCTAAAAAGTAAAAAATGGTAAGTACCCGCGCTAAATGTCTCAAAGCCTCAAACGATACCAGCCAACTTCACTTTGATTTACAGCTATGGAACCATATGCAGAGAAAAACTGCTGGAAGTGACTGAGTCACTGGCAGTGTGCAACCCTTAATTACATGCAACAATAGTAGGATACCATAATGACAATTTTTTTTTATTTATTGCATCATAACTTTCTTTCATAACCATGTTGATAGGTATGAGTCTACTGGTTGGCAGTATTTTATTCATGGGAGCTGTAACAGGAGAAGCCAATCATCAGCCACATGTTCCAGAGGGAGAGATAGCAGCATTTAGATACACATATGGCTCCTCTTTTATAATGCTGACATTAGCTTTCTGTCTGGATGAAATATCAGGCGTCCTCTCTGTATATCTATTTATCATAAGACATAAAGAAAGTGTGAAGAAACGACATGCCAAACTGACTGCTCACAAATCAAAAGCTGATCACATAACGAACTACTTCAGGAGGAAGACAAGTCGAAACTACAGCATGAGCAGCAATGGGGAGGCATCGAGACGATCCAGTCACATGCCAGATACTCCTCAAGAGTACAGCGCCTATTCTATAAACAGAGATACCTCTCATATAACAATGTTGACTACCATTGAATCTCATAACAACCTTCAGTCTGTCACAACGCCTCTCATGTCAAACCACATCAATGAGACAAAAAACAGTGTTAACATGATGAATAACATTCACTATGATAGCGTGTCGGAAACAGGTTCTACTGTGCTGCCTCTGGCAGCAATCCTTCCACCAGATGAGTTTATGACATCATCATCCCCAGCACACAACTCGCTGCCACCGAACAGCAACCACAGCGCAATGACTGCTGGGGGTCTGCCTTCTTATGACAGCTACATGACAAATGAGTTGAACAACAGGGTAGTCAGATGCAAAACAACTTCTGTGTGAGTCTTCTCATGCACACACCAGTGTTGAAGTGAGATGAACATTTATCTGAAATGCAAAGTAAGAATGAAGCAAGCTGATGATTTCCATTTGAAATGCGCTAATGCATTATCCACTCTGCACTGTTTTACATAAATGATGTTCTTGTGCGGTTATAGGAACTTATCGCATACATATAGGTTGTGATGAGGTTGGGAATTAGGACTACATTGTAGTCTGGGACAGGCTCTCTGTGTGTGTTCCAGGCTAACTATTTAATGAATCTCCTACAAACGCCCTCACACTTACACTCTCACTTTGCCATTATATGGCAATCATGTAGTAAAAACCATGTATTGATGTTTTTTATACTGTATAAATTCAATAATGCTAAATATAGTTTTTAGTGTAATAAAATATCACCGGTGCAAGTTCATTTAGATATGTTTCCATACTGAGCTATGGGTGGATGTGGGTTTGCTACAAAACATGTCATAGTGCTGCTGTTTGATAGCAAAATGATGTCTATCTTAACGGTCAAACATGCTGTTTATTTTTTCTAACCTTGAACATTGAATTTCCTGGCTGTGGCCGTCGAGATTCCGGCCCTTGGCTGTGAGCATCCATTCATGTTTCCCTCAGGCTACGACGACCCCAGTCATTTGCTGTACTTTGGAGCAAGGGGGGGGGTGGGGGGTTGGGGTATTTGGTGTATCTGACCAGCTTCGGGCATTTCTCAATTTTTTTTGCTAAGAATAGCAAAATATACAGGAGAAAAAAGGCCAAGTTTTGAGTTGTCCTCTTTTCGTGGGACATGACATAGCTTATGCGATCTGATGACTCGCCTCCATTTTTGGGATCGTCATAGTCAGCACCGCTATCACAACATTCAGACCCAAGTTGCATGATGTATATGCGCGAGTGAGCAACTGCTTTGAGTTGTCAAAAAGTATCTGCATTATAGAATCTGGTCTGGTAGTATTTCCCTAGAAATTTCTACAATTTCAACATGGCTTAGATGAATTTTCAATGGATCAATAATGTACTTTTCCAAATCATACACTTAATACATGTATAACGTGATTATGGTATAGGGAAGGAAGTATGTACTGACCTCAACATGGCCGCAGATACAGCGGTTGGCACAGCTCTGTGGTAAACTTGCTGAGGGAACGTAAACAAGCAACAAGTTCTGTAAACAGGTTGCAATCACCGCTAGGATGAATAAAAACAGAGGAAGTCGAATAATACAAGCTGTAAGAACTTAAACAACTCTGGCCAACAACCTTGGTCAATACCAAATGCATACACATAGACAAAAAACTCTAAAATAAAATGTGTGTTATTCTATTAGCTACTTTTTACCCCTGCTTCAGAAAATCTTTGCTCATTTATAGGATTTAGAGGTTAGACCTTCTAAGGTAGTGAGGACAAAAAATTGGAAGTCAATTATTGAAAATGAGGAAAAAAGAATAATGATTTGACCAAAAATCCAATCCAATGGTTAATGTGAGGATTGGATTATCAATTGTGAGGACTTGAAATAAGCTTTTGGAGGGCGGACCACACTTGTAAGAGAATTTTTCAGTAGGACCCTGCCCACTACCATTGGAGTTCTCAAGCTAAATGTCCTCATGCATGAATTTCTTTACTTGATCTCAAGTGTGTTCTCTTCAAACTTATATCAGAAGTATGTTCCAGAAGAAGGAAAGGTTTTCTGTTCTCTGGTGTTTAATACGCCCATGTGGCCAAACATTAGTTATTGAAGGCTAGCATAGTAAGTTACTGACTACACTTGCTCCTGCTGGCCCTCAGCACGCATCTTTGATAATATCCTCATGATCATACAGTCTCCAGTGTATATGCCCAGTGCCCACCCCATGCAATAAAACTGGCCAAACAAAAGGACTACATATTTGGCAATGGCTGGTTGTTGTGAGGTAGCTGTGAAAATAGGAAAAAATCCCACACATTTACCACTTAATCTTGTGGCTAAAAAGTTCGCAGTTGTTTTGGTTCACATTGAGAAAGCAAAAAACAAACAATGCCAAGTAGTATTGAGGTATGTGTTGAATCTGATCAAGTGGAGATAAGCTTGGATACAATCGATGAATTTTGTAGGATTTCAGGATATCTGATATAGTAAACAACATATTTAACAACATTTTTGACAACAGGCGTTTCAAGCCTCAAATGGAAGGGTTTGTCAGCTATTTACAAGTAGGTGTTTTTGACAGCTTAGTATGGTCAAACGAGTACATTTCGTGAGTAAGTCAGAGTAAATCCTAAATTCAGGATGGGTATTAATGATAAGCGAATTTCACAACAGCTTTCTAAATAACATAACACCCTCTACAATTCCAGAAAATTTGATAATGATGTTGCCAATGATACAAGTTGACACCAAGGAGCACCTAGATGCCAGCCAGGGAAATGTGATATCCGGCGTTATTCTGTCCCAACCCCACAACAGTCCATCCCGGACAAATTGGAGGATATATCAAGGTCATAGGTATATCAATACATAAACTTATCAAAAAGACATAAACATCAGAAAACATGTCCAAGCAAGTATCCATGCACCCAGCAGCAAGATTTAGCATTTTTCTCAACATGCTTGGAGTCGCTAGCCTCATAGATATAGGAGATCTGCAGCTACTCATAGCTTATACTTTACATGGACTTGCCAATGAGAATGTCGACCTTAATAGTTAAAAATAAAGACATATCAATGTTTGCTTGCTATACATGTAGTAAGAACGAAACAGTGAAAAGAAAAGTCTAAATCTAAAGCTAAAGCTACCAACATAGACCTACAACCAATCTGTAAGGGAAGAAGCTTTGGTTTTGTGAGTCATCTCCAAAATATAAGAGAGCAGAAACCTCTTCAGAATGCAGCTTGACATTGGATTGTAATGGCTGTATTCTATCCACCAAATTGTATTCACTCAAAATTGATAAAAAACTATCTCCATGTTCATCTTGACTCAAAGACAATAAATAGCGATGTACTATCCTAAAATTACTCGCTAGCCACAGTTTGAGGCCTCCAACATTTTATATGTTGTATAACTGTTGCATTTTGTGCCGTGTTTACCAAAATAAGTGTGACCAAGAGAAAGCTCTCTATCTGTAAATAAGGAATAGGATTCATGTGTTGATTGCTAGGTTTACTGCAGGCCTCAACGTAGATAGCTGTAGCATAACCTATTACATTCATTTACTGGTGCAGCACTTTCTATCGGTGCCCTGCTTCGATAAAATATAGTTTTTTTATTGACCTAGCTCAAATTAAACCGATTCAGAAGATTTAAATATTAAGGCCCTCACACACTACAACTGAAACTACAAAAAAATTCGTTATCGTCCATACACACTACAACTTTTTTTTCACAACTGCAAAGATTTTTTCAAGAGTTTTATATATGGGCAACGATTTTCGCAACGATTTTTTAGGAAAAATTGTTGTAAAAATCTTTGTAGTGTGCGAGGGCCTTTACAGTGTATCCCAACCAAGGATTTAGAGAGATCCTTGATTCCAACATAGAGCAATTAAAGCCCACAAGTCAAGCTAAAATAAAAAACGTATCAATTAAATAATGTTAAGACTCTGCCCATGGGGTCTGGGGACACAGAGAAAATTTTTAAAGTTTTGCGTCTGTTTAAGAACAGATATGTGAGCAAGCTTCAATACACCCTTCACCACATAAACAGAGCGAAACTTTTCACGGAAAACTCTGCCATGCCTAGGCTCCGGGATATCCTCAGGGGTTGGGGGCTAGCTGTCCCCCCAGGGCATACTTTAACACTAAGATTGGGCTTAGAAGCCGTGGGCTAGTGTCTCAGACCACTTTAATGTTTTGCGTGAGGATAAATTGATAATTATTATACTTTAGGGGAAAATTTTATTGCTTTATAAAAAAAATTCTGTTTCAGGAAGGTGTGAAGAGTTGCATAGACACACGAGGCTGATCACAACCTCTTGAGACCGCAGTCATGATGATCTGCTGTGTGCACAACTGAAAACGCGGCTAATGTAACCATATTGATGCTTTAAAAAAACTCCCAGGGCTTACTTTATTCTGGATAATAACATAACTACAGACTATTAACTATATCAACAGTTCACAGAGAAGGACACTCGACTCCAACCAATGAAACCGCATTGCTCTCTCTCTACCAGCGTTGGAATCTATCATTTTCTCATGCAGTGGAATATTTTGCATTTTCAGGCCGGCTTGGCTAGGTTATTCGTGATAGTATTATTGTTATTAAAAATTTTCAATCGATAACAAAAATTATGGCGTATGCTAAAATTTACTTGGTTGTTAAACTTTGGCTCGGAAAAATGCGACCCAAAATATAGTCTGCAAATTCTCAACATAGTAATCAATTTTTATTAAATGACATGATACTCCACAAGATTCTAAAACTATCCCACAAAATGTGTAAAAAAAGATAAGGGGCGGTCCTGAAGGAGACCAAGGAGTTAGAATAAGATCTAGCTCCTTGAGGAAACACAGGCAAATATTTGTTCATTTTTCTGTAGTGTGACTTAGAGCTTCAGTGCTCCCTCTCACTGAAATTGTAGCAGGAAATTTTTTGTCAGTCATAAATAAACTGCCACAGCTACAATATCTTCATTACAGTACACACATTGTATTGTAAGGGCAACCTTATAGAAGGATATCGGGGAGGTTTATGACATGAGCATTGAGGACACGGTAGTGATAATCTCTTCCATGTTCACTAGCAGCAAGCACAAATAAAATTGAGTGATTTTTAGATATCTTGCCTTTGAGCCAAAAAAGCCACATTCTGCCGTCATTTGGTCATTTGGTAAAAGGCCGCACGTTGCCCATGGCTGTTGTAGCATTTAGAAAACTGTGGATCGACGATTATAGCCGATGGCTATGTTTAGCACCAAGACTTGTCATTAGAGCTTCTCTAATTAAAAATTTGACAGCTGATAAAAATAAATGAATCATTATTGTTATAACAGAGCTACTGAAATATTATGTTATTGGTAACTGAGAACCAGAAAGTAACATCTAGTAACAAATGTAAAGATGAGTAACAGGCTTGGTATTCGCACTTTATGTGACAGAGATGTTTGTTTAGAATATAAACATGCAACAGGCCAATTACATACTATAATTAGCAAACAGATGTGATTAACACCAATTTTACCATAAGGCTGACAGTCTGTGTCAATGTTGAGTTACCATCGTTAGGAATTGTGTGATATTATTGACAAAACGAAAATCAGTGTAGGGCAAATAAACATTTCTTCTGCGACTATATTTTTTTTCCTTTCAAAGTTCTTATTAGCCCCTGTGCCATTACATCAAGGGGCTGATAGCATTTTAACTTTGAAACTGCTCGGAAGATACTTTCTGGGTGGTGTTTACAGAGGATGCTTTATTTATTGAGAAATAATAATGTATAAAAAACATCACAGAAATCACAAAATATCAGCGCAAATCACAACAAGTGTCTTATAAATATATTTTATTCTTGAGGTTTCTAATACTTGCCACAATACCTTACGTTATCAAAAATCTAAAGCAACGAAAGTTATGCATTAATAATTTCATATATTAATTACATTTCAGTATTGCTTCCTTTGTTTTTACTCTCTGCAAAGCTGATGGCAAGAGCATGTGATAAATATGTATGGCTCAGTTTGTCGGAAGGTTGCAATCTCCATGCCACAAAATCTCAACAATCCTACCAAAAATCTTGCCATATAATTGCAATATCAATATCTTAGTGCAGTGGTTTCTGAGGTAGAGGTATGCCTGGACCACTGTAAGGATTTCATGATGTTTTCCAACATAAAAAATATTCCATTTACCAGGAGCCGATCACTCATACTGTAGAAGCAAAGATGATAAATACATTGGTAGAAGGGTACTTCAGGGTATGCACATGCAAAATAACCTTTTTCCCTATATAGGCCTTACAGCTACTGTAATTCTAAAAAATTAGGGGGTAAAGATTAAAAGAGAGATTCCCACTCTTTAGCTGTATCACCGTTATGAATTTTGAACCTCAGGGATTTTTCACTAATACGTACTATACCCCAAGCTTTCCCAGATGGGGGCGTCTCGATGACTCCCTTAATACTGATATAATGTTTACCTCTAGGGCTAACGATGTGTTTGAATGCATGGTAATGACCGGACAGCACGACAACTACAGACTGTGACGATTCTATCACATTCAACACCTCTTCATAGTTCCACAGAAGCGTCTTTGGGCTTGCTGCATCTGGATTTACACATATGTGACCTGAAAAAAAGATAATGGTTATGGGTACCTGAGGATAGCGGCCCTCAGTTGAATCTCATTGTTTAATTCTTCTGTTCCCAAATTCTTTTTGACAAGAGGAATATGCAATGAGATGAGACGATGCAGGAAGTCCAAGATTGCAGGACAGGACCAGACTGTGGGCAGGCTTCATTCACCCTTCACATATTAAAAATATTTTCACAGGAAACCCAGCAATGGCTAGGCTTCGGGATATCCTTTACCTTTTGGAGGTTGTTGACCACAACCCCTTGTGTATGAACACTTAGCCTGCTCAGACTTCTTGTCCAGGCTAATGAAAATTGTCATAAAAAGTGTCAGAATGTGAAACTTGCAGACAGGAAGTATTACCTGTTGGAATTTCCTGTCAAAGCAACCAAAAACACTACACTACAAAATATTTTCTTTTATTTTCATTGATGATACCTGTACACAAAATGCTTTATATGTGACAAACATCATATTGCAGACTAAACAGTGTTGGTCTTTATCAAGAGCATCATAAAAACTGGGTCTCTGACATCAATAAAGGCCCACAATTAGAGATTACTCACAAGTTTTGCAACATATGTGATTCAAATTGTTTACTGTACAATCAACCATGTTGTCGCATAACAGAATGATTACCATGGAAACTTTAGTAAATATCACCCAATTGGCTACTTTTGTTTCATTCATCGTTGGAAATTTGTATATAAATAGGATGCTGCAACACTTCCAAGTACATTTTTTCTCACAAGTCAATCAATTTGCATTATTTCAGCATTGTTGCTAATAATTGTCTAAGGGGCAAAATCCTTTATCTACACTAAAAAATCCTAGAAATTCTAAAGCAAAGTTCTCACACAAGGTAAGTTTTAAAACTTGATATTTCTGACTCTATACCATTGTTACTGATTTCTATGTTTTAGTTAGTGGTATCGCATAAAATTCCCAGCCTTGGTGATTTCATTTTTGGAGGTACATGTACTTAATTTCTATGATTTTGCTTTGGTCAACTGCATGAACTCGTGAGCTACGGTTCCGTGTATTTACTACCAATACCAATCTACATAAACAGTCTAAACAAATTGCATTGCTTTGTTGATGGAAGGAAGGGATTCTTGTATTGAAGTGGAGCATACATGATAAAAATTCTGAGATACATGCACTGTAACATGGGCTACACATTTGCAACGGGGAACTTATTTTGTCCTTGTACTGCTATTTGCATTTCAATTCTTCGTTCTTCGCTGATCAAACTTCCTGATGGCTCCCTTTATTGCTTCATTATTTATAATACCAACAATGCCTCATATTCCACACTTCACAGTACCACACCTTTATTCACATTTTCAGCTGTACAGTTTCAAGCGGCACGTAAAAAATGGCATCCACCCAACAAATTATCGCTAGCACAGTATTGATGATGGTGATTCTCAGTATAACAATCAACAGTAGAACAGCGTCTGCGTGCAGCCTCACATACACACCGGTGAGCATTACATTTTGTATTATTACTTATTAGTAGTGACATATTTGGGAACAATTTTTTTCTGGAGCCCGGACGCAAGACTGAGATACTCACACAGGACGGGTCGAGACAGCGCCTTTTAACCGTTTTCCACTATAATATATTGTAAATGGTTTTTAGTCAAATAACACATTCAACCAGACTGAAATAGCCAAAATAGGTAGAGTTATAAAAAAAATTGTCTTATAAAAACCCTACATGTTTATGAGAAATACAGGCCACCCCCTACAAGCTCAAGACCGGACTTGTCCCTAAATACATTACCAAATATTTGGCTACAATTCTGTACACTGTCACAACATGGCTAATTAAGTTACAGTGAAGGCAGAGGCAGCAAAAACTAGATCAGTCTGTTTTTGAAAAGTAATTAGGGGTTTTATGATGATTATTGAGTAACAAACAATTTTTCATATTTTCCAAAATGTTGTAATATGTATGACGCAGATCACATGTTATGTTTGCAAATTTTTTCAACTCAATCATCGAATTACACAAACTATAATTTTTTGATGCACTCAAGTCTCAATACAAGGCTTCAAAGCCACAATAGGCATCATTTATAAGAGACCACAATGTGCAGTAGGCATAACCTATCGGTGTGGAATTCAGATTTTTGACTGGCTGCCATCAACTCCCTCTACATCCCTTCCCTACCACAGACTATCAACCAAGTATATTTCTGGCATCACATAGTATACCTTTATTATACTGACTTGACCTGCAATGCTAGTCCATAATTTTGCTAGGATTACCAGTAGCCTGACTGAGGTGACAATTATAATTTATTATGAATTACAGCATAAAAGTAAATGGAAAAGAGCAGAGAGTTCCTTATCACATTATTGCGTAAAATTTAAGTGGTATCATTCTATAGCCACATATGAAGCAGCAGTGGTATGGTAGCTAGAAAAGACAACACGATCCATGATAGCATTCAAGGTCAACAACTTTATGTCATAGACCAATGGTAGAGTTACAGGTCATGCACCCACAATTGTTTGGACGTGAAACCTGAGAAAAACCCTGATTTAAACATCTTTGTGTTCACATGTCTTTATTCTACTTTGATTATATTACCAAAGATGATAAATGTCATTGATATTACAGTGTACAGATAGATTAGACTGTTGCAGTGGTGTATGCCACAATGGTGTTTGCAGAAATCCAGGCCTTCGAAAACGATGTCGTCAACAAGGGGACAGGGTAAGTGTTATTGTCCATTCTCTGCTGGAAAACAACTCAGCAATGCACTCCGCTGGCGACGTAAAAAAATACCTAGACAATTCGCTAATCACATTAACTAACAATGAACTAAAAAACATAACAAGAGTATTATCAGCGGGAAACCTGTTGTTTTAATTTATCCACTAAAATGCTGAAATCTTTGGTATTATTCTAGCTGAGTGCAAGCATCAGCTGCAGATTTTTCACATTATTCACCATCTTTAGTAGAAGTGATTTCCAGACAGATATTTAGACATTCCGTCATTCACACAAAGATGTGGTAAACCTCAAAAGATACAAAGACCTCAAAATTTCAACATAATGCATAAAAAACAGTAGGCCTACATGATTTGTTGAGTCGGCGGCGGTCAATATTTCGGTGTAAACGCTTTAGCATAAAAGTTTTTGCTGACAGCATCAATGTAATTAACTCAATTAACTAAATTTTAATTTGCATCGAGTGAGCACCTGTTTTTGATTTCTTGTGATGACTCGATAGAAATTTTACACTACGACTGGCGCCAAGGAAAATTGCCCAACAAAAGAGTTGAGTCAGCATGCCGGTCCCAACAATGATACATGATTTCAAGTCCATTACTACTGACGGACAAGGAAGATTTGTGTGAATAGATATCAAGTAGTTTCTAAAGCAAATGTATGATCCGCCCCCACCAAGATTTTTATATTACGTAAACGAAGATGTGAAAGACTCAAAAAAGGCATGTGGACAATGCTTGGTAATCTTAATGTCCTATCGTTTCTTATAACATCAACAATATGAACTCATTTCTTTTATAAATTATAGAGTTTAATCATTTAGTCAAAATACTCGTATGTACGACCAAGAATTATTAGGAAATCCTTGGTACAACTTCATTAAGCTAAGCTGACCCAGCTAACGAGCAAATAACTCTCTGACATCAAATAATTCCATCTAACCCCAAATTCTATCATAAACTAAGTAAGCTGCATGGTGGAGAGAGTTTAAACTCATTCCATCGTTTTGGGTGCGAGTGGCAATTTATATTAGCCTACTTCACCTTCCCATAACCAAAAGAAACAACGGAAAGCTTGGTAACTCAAAATTTTTTGTCGTTCAACATGTTTTTCTAGTAATTTTACCTGTTCTTTTCATCGGTTTTAGTGTCGATCAAACCGAGAATGCTGCTTTGGTCAAGAATGCAGGCATATGTACGATTTCGCAACACAGAAAACCACTAAGTTATGCCTAGCTCCAACTTCATGAAGGCCTCATATCAGCCACAGAAAAAGTCGAGGAGCAGAATCTCATTGAAAAGAGAAGATCATCTTTTTTCCGATGGAGCAGAACTCTCAGGGACTGTCCATACATACAAAGCATTCATAAGCCATGAAACCAGTCAATTCGGTGCTTCACAGGTTGTGTTGATAGTTGATACACATATATCGATATGTTGAGAAACTTATTGTTGGAAATGATAATTTATTTGAGCATGCATCATGTTCTTTTTATTAATTTATAAATATGTGTAAAGACATTCTTATTTACTGATCGGTTCATATCAAGTTATATTATAAACGCCCTCCTTGTAGGGCCTATCCCCTGCGACAACATGGGGAGCTGTGTCTCCACTTATGTGTTAGCAAATTGACATTGATTGATGTCATGATCTCCAAATTCACGTATGTGTGTAATTGTTAAACAAGCTGAACTATAGACTGTTACCGATATTTTGCATCCAAATTATCAAACTAACGCATGTTGAAATGAATTGTAAAATACATGTATACTGAAAATACTTTTTCACAACTTACCAAACACTATAACCTTTTGTTGGCGTTCATCCGAATCTCTAAGGTGGTTTTTAAGCCATTCCAGTTGTGTTGTGCTCACACCGCCATTGAACTGGACAAAGCGTTTTTCGAGTCCCGATAAGCCATCTGGACTGTTCAAGTCATCATTCTTATTGGCAGAGAGATACTTTTCACCAATCGAGTATTCTGGGTCGGCTTTAGTGCGACCAACCATTGATATGTCGTAAGTATCAAGGCAAATTATCTTAACACTAGGTTTGGGCTCAAACGCATAGTAACCTATCTCAGAGCTGTTCACATCATTTCTGATAAGTCTGGTAACTGCTTCCGAATGTTGAAAATTGTATAATTCATGGTTTCCCAATGCGTGATGAAATTTGATTCCGGTATTCACCATAACACTCAGTACTTTGCCCAATGCAAGCTCAGATTCCTGTTTGCTTTTTCCATCAATTAGATCACCCAGTTGCAAAATGAATTGGCAGTTTTCAGCGATACATTCTTTGGCAGCCCGCTCAATGTGATTCAGGCCATGTCTATAGTACCGCTTTTTGATAGGAGGAAATTTTGTTGTGCAGTCATCATGATCAGCATACTGAACATCACTAATGACTCCAAATGTCAGGTCATCCTCAACAGCGCTCATCTTCAATGAGTTATTCTACAAATGTTAAGATAATGCATATATACCCTACAGGACAAAAACATTTGTTGGAACAAAAGTTCGCAAAATTTGCGATTGCCAAAATTGCTAATATTAACACCCATTTAAAGTAAAATCAAAAATTTGGTATTTAATTGGGAACAATTCAAAACGTGTACATCTTCCTTTTGAGTGATGCCCCACTGGAGTATGATCCAGGGAACCTCAGATCTACAGCCCGAAACATTCTGACTGAGCTACAGAGCCAGCTGCTCACTGAGTGAAAAAAGCACTAAGGCCATTTGCGAAACCTTTAACCTCGAATATCAAGAGAAGACAACACCTTCGCGAATTTTCTACCGTGTAAGTCAAGTTTCTGTAGGATAGTTATATTCAAACCTAGTCATTGATTGAGACCACACAATGATTGGTTGTGGCCCTTAGTCTAAATAGGTCTGCTAACACAGCACACCAGCATGGAATACATAGTGTTTGTGTGGGTTCTCAAGAGGTTGATAGGGGAATCAGATACCAAATTTCTAGTTGAAGTGCTGCTAAACCCTTCCACACATATAGCCTAAGATCATTGAGAGAACTAGACAGGATATGGTAGAAAGCAAACTAAAAGAAACACAGCAGCCATCATGATTGTCATTATTTTCAGACTGCCATTAATAACCTACTCGCCAGGTCTCATCACGTGCTATATATGTACAGTTTATTCTTGAACAGATTATTAGGTTGGTGCACAAAAGTTAGATGAAAAGTAAATGAAAATAATCAAAACTGTTTGATCCTAACATTGAGCGACTGACAACTCTCACAATGCAGGCTAGGTTCACATCATAAAATTCATGCTTTTGGTTATGTTTTCCAACTTATTAATTAATTTTCTCAAATGGTTCACAGCGAGGGTTAACTAGTTGGTGGCCGCTAAAACATTGGTTGAAATGTGGGTCTTCACAAAGTGATATGAGTAATTTATTAGATAGCAAATTGAAATGTAGGCCTACTGGCCCGCTGCTGATAGCTAAGTACCACCAAGCTGGCATCATGACAGTTATTACAATTTCCTCAAAGTCTGATGGTGATACAGCATGCCGTGCCAAGTAATGCTAGGTAGATACAATACCTTACAGACAGATAAATACAAAAGATTTGATATCTCGATGAGTTGTATTCTCTTGATATTCACAAAATTAAATTCTGCGAATCAGCTTAGCATTTAAATTTCCTGTACAGGCGCTACCCTGTTTAGCTCAGTTGTAGAGGTAGAGATTATCACCTATAAGTGGAGACCACAGTGAAGGACAATACATAGACTTACATTTTATATCCAGCAATGTGCCCAATGCACATAGACAAATCCAAATCGAATGGGTCTCATTGAATTACTAACAATGTTATGATGGTAGAGGTGAATGGAGGTGTTACAGGTGAAAGAAGTGGAGCTTACAGCTTAAAATCCAATGGTGGGCACATGGTGATGTGATCATGGAACAAAAGTTAATTTAGCAGCAGCAGGTGGATACAGAATGCATGAAAGACGATATGCTTGCTGTTGCTGTCCTAGCCCAAGTTAACCATGCTATAAAGCACCATCATGGAGTGAGCATTTTGGAAACGACACCTCTGGAGGGCGTCACTTTTTGTATAAGAATGAGCTGGGAACAAGTACACCCACCCTCAACCACTCTCCCAGCCAAATCTGCACCTGTGTCTAGGCCTAGTACAAGAAGCATGTCTATTTGCAATTATTCTGTATCCAAACATTCTGTATCCAGTCAAATGACTTGGATACAGAAAGCTTGCAAATATGCATGCTTGCTGGTAGTACTAGCATTACGAAATGAGTCCAGGATTGTGGATCATTTTGTGTTGTGGGTTCGCACATATTGCCCTAATTTGTATCTATTGTTCTTAGTCTGACGCACAGAGCTCGTGTTAGACTGACCTGCCAGCCTGCCACGCGTCCGACGGGCCGGAGGGCCTCTGATCTGACACAAATTGGATACAGCCTGGCAGGGCAGGCTAAGCTCATGTAGCGTTCGTGTGGCAAATTCAACGACACAGTATGACAGTATAAGAGCCTCTGCAACATCTCAGGGTGTGTTGTGGCTGTCTTAAAGCTGCTGTGTGATGTCCTAAAGGTACTGAACAACAATTACTCTAACTCATTGGCCCAGTGATTGATTTTTTATGCCCTAAACGAATCCTTCTTACATTGGCTACCAAGATATAGCTCAGTCAACAAAACCCAAAAACTACACTATTCACCCAGCTCTGACTGTGAAGTGATATTTGGTTGGGCGATCCTGTGTGATGTTATTGGACAATTAGAGCCATCATCATGATTAATGATATTATATTAATGATGATATTGATGGTATGATTCCATCACTGAATTCAATGAATTTCCAAAATGCTTCTATCATTTTTAGAAG
>ERZ1740068.502-NODE-502-length-18518-cov-13.442777_pt1 | contig 18518 bp, 16 predicted proteins | sample MGYA00581735_ERZ1740068 | MGnify/ENA primary metagenome ERZ1740068 (study PRJEB43018, sample SAMN04849740) | marine metagenome | isolation source: floating plastic debris | place: Pacific Ocean | collected 2008-08-30 | study: EMG produced TPA metagenomics...
CCCTCCCATCACCCCCTCCAACCACTATTCGCCCCCCATAAAAAAAAATAAATATTTTTTCCTTTCCATTCTTTTAAATCAAAAATCTTCCAAAAAAAAAAAAAAAAAAAAAAAATAATTTTGGGGAACAGAACAAGCCAAGGTTGAAAAGGTTGGGAGCAACTCGACGGTGGAAAAATTTCAAGGTCGAAAAGATTGGGAACCAGTAGTCCCAGGTTGGATTCTCCCAGATGATCCCAAGGGCACAAACGCAATGTTACTCGGTTTTACGCGGAAAAATTACTTACACACCGTTGACATAATACCACATCTTCTTAGTTATAAACATAGACTTTTGAAGAAAGAGCCAGTCGCCGGGTTAGGTTGTTGATGCGGGTGTGCCGAACGTCCAACACCTTTAGCCGAGAACCCAAACCTTGCACCAACACGTCCGCCGTTTTTCGAGACATGTCGTAATTTCCATACAATTTCAAAAACACCGCCGGACAGTTGGCCTTTACCCATTCTTGAACCAGCAGACGAACGTATGCGTCAGTCAGTTGGCACCGTTTCAGTTCCAAGAACTTCAGGCGAAGCCAGCGCACAACTTTGGGTACCAGCGCACACCACGCACTCGGGGTGAACTGACAATCCCAAAAAGACACACAAACGGGATGGTGCGAACCAAACAGATGTCCGGCCACAAGCCGGTCCAAGATCCGAACTCGCTCAGGGGTCAGCTCCAGGTTTTTACCCTCGACATGATCCATGAGAAAGTTGTTTGCGTAACTCTCAAGACCACGAAGTCGAACGCCGTGACGAAGAAACTGTCTCTCGTGACGGGTGCGGTGAATTTCGGCCACGCGAATAATGCCCACATTAGGGAACACTCGGCGCACGCACGACTTGCCTTCCAGGGAGAACTCGGTCAGCCGGGGACACGTTGATAGGGCCTCAGACAGTTTCCACAAGGCCACATCCTTTTCGTGGTACCAGAAGTCAAGACGAAAGCTGCGAAGCGTGTGGCGGTTGCGTTGTATGAGGGTAAGGAAGCGCTGCAAGGGCACGTATTCGTCTGCCAAACGCCACACAACACGCTCCAGCCGGCCGAATTGCAGCTTCAATGGCGGGTTCACCACCCCCAGAAGAGAGGAGCGGTGCTCGAAACGAACGGTCGAAAAAGGTCTACACACGAGCCGCAGTGCAGCGTGCTCGTTTAGGGTAAGAAAATCGGCCACGATGTCGATCAACTCGGTCGGAACTTTTAGTATCCTGGCGTCTCCTTCGTTAGTGGCAATGTCAAATCCGGGGTTGTGGGACAGAAGGGTCGCTTGGTGTTTGGTTTTCATTCGCTTGGCCGTCGACATGGTTGGGTGAGTGAGTCGCCAGGACCGCGCCGAAAGTGAAAAAACTTTGGCTTTTCTGTGTTGCTTTATTATTTTTATTCGTCTGGGCGATGGACCCTACCGTTCATGCCTTTGGCAGAGCCAATTAGACCTTTTTCCATTGTCCATCAAAGAACTTTGGGTCAAGTGTTTCGTATCCTTACAGCGTATCGTTCACCACCAAGGACGAAAAGGCTTCTACGTTGCGCAAGAGTTGCAAGACGAGCGGGTGAATGGTGTACTCCAGTTCGAGGGCTTGCTGCTCTTGCGCGACTTCGCTGACGTTGTCTTCTTGCTGCGCCCGGCGTTGCTGCAAGGTGTGTTTCACCAAAGAGCGCGCCACAAACCCAGAGACCCGGTCGACGAAGCGGGGCACGTCTGTAATGTCAAACACCGACGTCTTGGCGTCCGGCTGAGGCGTAAGGCAATGGCGCAGAACGGCGTCCCGGGAGTTTACGGTTACGGTCAGCACTCGGTTGAGAATAAACGTTTCGAAAGGCACCACCATGTCCTCTTGGTCCGAGATGGTGATCTTGAGGCGTTGCACGACAGGCCGCAGGTTGCCCATCTCGGCCTTGCGGATGGAGTCGACGTTCGAAAACCGGTACTTGGAGGTTTGTTCCGTCACGATGTGGTCGGCGTGTCGCCGCAGGATCCGTTCCAGGCCTTGGCGTTGATCCTTCATGTGCCGGGCGGACATAGCGTCCAGCTCCCGCCACACCTTTATGTCGTCTACGTTGAGGTGCTGAATCACGGACCCAATGTCCAGGCTGAGTTCGTCCTGGCCGACCTGGGACTTCATCATGTCGTTGAGCACGTACTGAATTTCGTTCACGACCACCCTCGAAAGGTCTTTGAAAAAAGGGTGGTCCCGGTCCAAGCCGTTGCGCCCGTGGTTGACCAAAGGAAAGGTGTTGCGGTCGTCCTCCACCCCTGCGTCAAAGTCGTGCATGAGCTGGTCGATGTGGTTGCAAGTCAGGCGGCCGGTCAAAAAGCGGACCATGGGGTGCGACTCTACCGTCGCGTTGAACAGCAAGTTGTCGTGAATGGTGGTCTGGGTGTCGACCACAATCCCGTACTCGCGAAAAGGACGGTAGTCCACCAAAGGCGCTTTGTCTCGCAAGGCGTACAAGCGAAAGTGGGCTTCCGCTCCAGGCCAACCCGGCACCCGAAATTTTTGGTCAATCAACGCCGTCGTCTTGGTTTTCAGAGGAACGTACCTTAAGAGCCCCCGCCGAAACACGCTGCCGTCCTTGTTCACGATGTCGCAGCTCACGTGCTTTCCCGGCTTGGAAAATATGTCGCGCAAGGAATAGTACTTGGCGATGTTCTCCAGCTGTGACGCCAAGGGCAGTTTGGTGGCGCCCAAAAGGTGCAACCTCACGTGAAACCCGTTCTTAGGGATGTGGTACAATGCCCGGTCCGCCGATGTGATGCGCCGCTCTGGCACGGTCACCCGAAACTCGTCTTGCGGAGAGATGGTGCACTGGGTCAGCTTCCCGTCCTTGAGGCCCGTAAAGTACACAGTGCCCAGACGAGATATGTCCTTGGCTCCGCGCGAGAACGAGCCTCTTACCTCTTTGGTCTCGGCCGTAAATTCGCCCACCACGCGCAGCTTGCGGAGCATGTCGCTCTGACTCATGCCCAAGGCGTGGTCCCAGACGTACACGTCGCGCGTTTGGTAGTTTACCTTGACAAAGATGCGGTGAGGGGTGGGCAAGTGACCTCGCACGTAGGCGTCGTCCGAATTCGTAATGAGCTCGGGCAACGCTTCCAGCACAGATTTAACGGCCTTGACGTACCTGTACATGCGCGTGCTGTACACCAACGATTGGGCCGGAGCAGCGCTCATCCTCTATTTCTTGCCCAGCCTCGATAATATTTTTTTTATTTTCCAACAGATTTTTTGTGCTGTGTTGCAAATAAACATGCCGGGCTCCGTCAAGGTGACGGTGCGGCCGTCTTCCCGGAAGAACAAGAAATACGCGGCGGTGTTCGAAAAAGGCCAGGCCGTCCACTTTGGAGAGAAAGGCAGTGAGGATTTCACGATGCACGGCGACGAGAAGCGAAAGACCCGGTACGTGAACCGCCATCGCAGCCGAGAAAATTGGACCGAAAATGGCCTTCGCACCGCCGGGTTCTGGTCCCGGTGGTTGTTGTGGAACAAGCCGTCGATTGCGCAAGCCATTCAGGACATGAACCAGCAGTTTCGTCTGACGGTGACTTACAGCGACTCGAGTTCCCCGTCACGGAAACAATACCAAAAAGCATTTACTCTGCCGGACCTGAAAGAAAACAACCAGGCCCTCTTTCCCCGAGACCCAGAAGTAGAAATACTGCAGCGGCGACTCGCCAAGCTGTCCAAGAAACAGTTGTATCTTACCAAGGCCTTTGAAGAAGAAATCCCGTGGGGCTTGGGCAGCAAACGATGGACCAAAGCCAAGCTGGCGTGGGTTTTGGCGTGGTTGCAGAAAAACGGAGACGCTGCGCCCAGAGTCAAGAAAGCGCTTTTTGCGGCGCTCAAACACAAGCGAAAAACAGCGACGTCGACCTCGGCACCCCGCTCCAAGACAGAATCGGTGGCCACCTTGAAAAAAAAACTGAAAAACGCCCTGGCGCGCATTCGGGCGCTGGAGACGATGCTGGCTGAAATGGAGCAGAGAAAGAAGAGCAACCAAGCCGCAAGACCCGTGGTGCATCGTCCGCCCGTGGTGTCCAGGAGACCGACGGGCCAAGCCGCAAGACCCGTGGTGCATCGTCCGCCCGTGGTGTCCAGGAGACAGACGGGCCAAGCCGCAAGACCCGTGGTGCATCGTCCGCCGGCGTTGCCGACCCTTGCAGGTCCTAGGTTCTCCCAAAATGCCGCCTTTCTCCAGAGCGGACCCTTGGTGGGGCACCAGGCGGATGACGCCGTGCTCCAGAACATAGAGAAGGACGTCCGACTCACGGTGCAAGACAGACGCAACGGCATCGACATCCCTTTGAACGAGCTACAAGCAGCCTTGCATACTATCTACACCGACCTGAAGGTGCGTCAGATTCCCATTTTCTCCCTGGAGGAGTGGTGGGACATGGTCCGCACAGACCCTCACTTTTCCAAGCTGGAACCCGAAGAGGCCTACGAGTGGTACACCGATGTCTACGAGGCGGCCTTGAACGCCAGGCTGAAGAAGCGCGCCGAACGCCAGGAACTCCTCAAGAAGAAACGGGCCGAGATGCGCAAGAAAAAGAAGATGATGAAGAAAACAAATCCCGGCCAGAAAAAGAAAAAAGCGCCGCCGCCTGTGCCCCTGGCGGCCGAGATCATCCTGGACGAGGAAGACCTGGGCTCGGACTCCGACTCGGAAGCCACGGTGTCTGTCCCGCGCAGGACGTCCTAAGCGGACAGCCGCGTTTCGTATTCTGTGTGCGTTATGGTGTGCCGACCAATAAAAACATGTCCACTACCGATGCCAAAGTTGCGCTGGTGACCGGTGGGGCGGGATTCATCGGGTCCCACCTGACCCGTTTCTTGCTGGAGCAGCCCAACATTCGCGAGGTGAGGGTGATGGACAACTTGTGCTTGTCTACGCTGGACAACCTGCCGCGCCAACACCCCAAGCTGCGCATCCTGGAACAAAACGACATCCGCGACATGGTGCATTGTCTCGAAGCCACGCGAGGCGTGCACTACGTGTTTCACCAAGCCGCCTTGCCTTCCGTGCCTCGGTCCATCAAGTACCCGGTCGAGTCGTACCGAACCAACGCTCTGGGCTTTGTGCACGTGTTGGAGGCCTGCCGTCGGAACGGATGCGAACGGGTCGTGTACGCCTCTTCGTCGTCGGTGTACGGGGGACAGTCTGGCGTGTCGGAAACCAAGGCCGACGGGGCGCTGCAAAAATGCCCCTACGCCCAGACCAAATGGTGGAACGAAGAAGCCGCGCACATGTTCGGCAAAGTGTACGGCATGGACGTGGTAGGCCTGCGCTACTTCAACGTGTACGGACCTGGTCAAAGGGACGATTCCGCCTACGCGGCGGTGATCCCCATTTGGAAAAGGTGTTTGAGCCAAAACAAGAAGCTGCCGGTGTACGGAAACGGCGCCAACACCAGGTCGTTCACTTTTGTCCGAGACGTCGTCGACATCAATTGGCGCGTGATGACCCTGCCGAGCCAGGTGCATCCCGGTGTGGTCTTGAACGCCGGCAACCCCGAAACCACAACCCTCCTCGACCTGGGGCGCGCCATGGCGGACGAGGCGCAGGTGGCTCCCCGGTTCTTGTTTCTCCCGCCACGCGACGGTGACATTCTCCACTCCCGCAGCGACACCTCTCGCCTGCAAGCTTTGATTGGTTCCGTGGCGTGGACCCCTTTATCTGAAGGAGTTTCGGCCACCATGGAATAAAAATTCGTTTACCAATTACACCAGAATCACTCGTGTCACATGAATCCCGGCTCCCAAGCCACTCGTGTCATTAGGCCAGGAATGACCTGCGAAACGTACCCTGGCAGCCTCACACAATCCCAAATTCCCCAACCCTTCTCTGCCAACCTTTCCCGATCCCCTCCCCGCCCCATCATGGATTCCAAGGTTCCCAGCCCTTTGCAATTAGTGATTCACGGCAACGACAATGAACTCGACGACCAAGTGGTCAAAAGATTCTTGCGCAAGAATGCCACCGAACAGAAACACGCCTTTGAGGCCGTGACCATTCCCACCGTCAAGGACACCAACCGTCTGGTCTGGGAGTCCAAGGCCGCTCTCCACCACCCCGGGACGCAAATTTGCCGGAACAGTGCTGACGTAAACCGCGTCTTCCAACTCTTCAAGGCCAAGCACAACCTTCACCCGAGCCTCGGAAAGATCCGCATTATCCAAACCGCCCCCGGGCCGTTTCTTCTGCAACTGGCTCGCCTTTTCTTGGCAGAAGGATACCGGGTCGAGTTTGCCTTGTACAGCGGTCGGTACAATCTGGTGACCCTGGTGCCAGGCGCCACCACCACCCTTCGCGATGAGCTTCGGAGCAACATGCTCCGCCATGCCAACCTTCAATTTATGGACATGAGCGGACCGGGCTGCTTGGGCATGGATTTGTGGCAAGCCAAAGACTTTCGCGACATGGGCCCCAGCATTCCCTTTGCCACCTTGCGAGACAAGAACCCAACGCTCTTCAACCTGCTATGGCGCCAGTGTGCCTTTTTCAACCTGCTCAACGTCAAGCCGGAGCTGCTGTTCAGCTGTCCTCGGAGCAAAGGTGAACTCTTTGAGGAAAAGTATCCGAACGTGGCCCGCCTGATGCCCACTTACCAAGCGTTGGTGCAAGCCATGGAAGCCGGAAACGGGCCCAGCATCAACACGGCTATGCAGAATTACTGTACCGCGGTCATCAACACCCAACAGATGATCGCCTCCCGCTGGCGACTGCTCCAACCGGTCAAGCCGCACCACATGTCTCTCAAAGCGTGGTCCAAATCACTGACACAACAAGCCAAAGCCGCTGGGCTGAACGTCAAGCAAATTCCCATCATCAAGAGCTTCAAGGTCGGGGCGCTCGGGGTGCGTGAGCCGGCGCCGGACGGCAAGGACGCGGACCACGACCGCACCCGGCTCAACGACTCTGTTCCCACCGCCGACGTGGTTGTGATCATGGGCCTTATGGCCGCTTGGGACAACTCGCTGTTCCAATACGTCGGGCCCCGCAACATGAAAGTCGAATTCGAGACGGGAGGCTCCTGGAGTTACAAAGGAGATTTCCCCGTCTACAACACCCAAGAGCCGGGCAATGGATGCCGCGTTCGGATCGTGCCTGTTGACGCCTCGGATGAGGCTCACGAAAACTTTGTGGTCGCCGCACACGCGCTGCGACAAACCATTCTCAACAGGGCATTTTTTTCCTCCTCTTCCTCCTAAACTGGTTTTTTTGTTTAAACCCTTTCCCCCAAAACAACACAATAAATGAGCTTGTATCCCACGTCTGCGGATATGGACGCGGTTCGACGCGTCAATCGATGCAGAACATCTTGTCTGCTCGACGCGTTAGGAGGCCTGTTCACCACCCAGGGCACGAACTTGAGTCTGTACCAGCAACACTATTATGCCCGGTCGCTCCAACGGTACAACATTCTCCAATACAAGTTTCGGGCCGACAGACAAAAAATTGTGCTCTACTTCAAACACCATAGAATTCAGTTTCACTCTTCTGTTTTCCGTTGTGTTCAAGATTGCATATCTCTTGTCACGACCAAAGCGGCCGCCACCAACACTCTCATTCTGCAACACATAGCTGCAGAGCTCGCTCAAGCCTTGGCGTTCAGAGAAACAACAAAAAAAATTTTTAATTGCGCCACACACTCGGAAAAAAAAAAAAAATAAAAAGTATGGGGCCAGCCGCATGGGACCAGAGCACCCTGGGACATATTTCGGAAACCGTTATGCAGCAGCTCAGGGCGCGACAGCAGCGCAGAAAAAGTCTGACGTTTGAGACCTTGCTGCAAAGCGCGCCCCGTGTGGCCTTCCACCACCTCGATCCTCTCCAAATATGGTCGTCGATGTGCGCTCCGGAAGTGCTGGCATCCATCCAAACACATTTGTCTGCCTCAACACCTTACCACGCCTGGCCAAACGACGTACGCCAAATTGCGGAACGGCTGTTTATGACGCACAAGACTCGTTGGAACCAAGTCATGAACCAGTGGGACGAGCAACACACGAAGTGCGTACTGAATAATACGCCCCAAAAACGATTGGCGAGGACGGAACACTATTTTTGGACTCATCGCGCCCGGGTGCTCCAACAGGTTTGGGACGCGGTGCCCCTAGGCAGCCGTCCATCGTCTTATTTGGACAATGATATTGTCCGTGAAGCCAGTGTACCCAGACAGCTTCAACCCGATCCGGACAGCGACGCACTGGAAGACGTCGAAACCAACTTTACACAGGGCATGGTCGACCAAAAATTTCGGTGGGCCGAGACGTCTTGTACGGTCCATTTCGTGCGCCTCAGCGTCGACGCCCCGGCTGCGGGAGAAGCTCCGACCTGGCGCATCACCTATGTGGTCTTTGACCGGCTTCCTACGTATTGGCACAAACTGTGCGAAGGCCGGCTTCGTATCCACGTAGACCCATAAAAAAAATATTAAAATATGACTTGGCCGTGAGGTTTTTTTTTGTCAAGACACACTTCCATCCGAATGTTGTCCACGGCCACAGAAAAAGTGTTGGAGAAGAAGAAGAAGAAGAACATGTCGTCTTCGACCAATGTCGACGTTGTGGCCCGAGAGGTGCACAATACCCTGGTGCAACACGGTTTTGCGTACGCTGGAGACAACTTTGAGCACGACTGGAAAGAATCTCAAGGGTTCTTTTCCGGATACTACGCCCGAGGAGAGTTCGACGGGGGAGTGTATGTCAGCCTCGTGTGTCGGCGCAACCGTTTTCGCGTGCACGCCATGTACGACAGGCGCGTGATCCGGCTGGAGGCTCTGGCCAACAAAGTTGTGCAGGATCCTGCCACGTTTCGTGACCGCCTGGAGAGGCATATTGTGCGACCGCTGTCTTTCCACGAACGTCCTGAGTCGCCGTGGCCGAATAACCTAGTACCTCCTTCTTTTCCGGAAGCCAAGGCCTCATTGGCAGGCATTGCTTCCGCTTTTGAGCCCGGCTTTTGTCCGGAACGGAACCGAAGCTCGGAGCCCAACGCACAGGAAGATACAGATCCTTTGTCGTCTTGGGATGTGCATGCTAACCGGGGTCGGAGGGTGGGCGAACCTCGCCGTAATCCTTGGGGCCCAAGCGGACCCGGGGGACAAGGCATGCTGGTCGGACCCCGCAACCCTTTGTTTTCTGGGCCGGGCGCCATGTCCCGTCCCCGAGGCGTGGGTGAACCTCGGATTTCTCCTTGGGCGCCCTGGCCGAGAGGGGGCAACAACACTGGAGCGCCCGACTCGGACCATTTGCCCGTGCCCCGCCCTCCCGCCACCAGTCGCAAGCCCGAGTAAGAGTAATAGCTCCTCATAAGAAGTTGAAACGGCCTTGGGGCCGAAGGCGAGGGCGAGGCCGCCTTTTCCATGTATTCCGTAAAGCAGACATTCCGGTGGTAGACCGATACCAATTGTACGCCCTGGTTTTCCCCAAATCGCTAAAGTCCGGGTCTGTGTTCACCAGGCTCCACCACTCGTTCTTGTTCAACAGTATAGCCCTGGCGTCTGGGTTGGCCTTGTACCATTCCGTCAGGGTCTCATGAAATTCGTCCAGGTATATGTCTTCGCCGTGGAGACGCTGGACCACAAAGTCGTTGACTACATACCTCAGCAACGTTTTGAGGACGTTCAGCAATTTCTGGCGGTAGCACCGGGACTGGTTCTGGTTCTCCCGCTGGGGGGCCGGCTGTGGCGTATCAGGGGTGCTGGGGGAACGGGGAGCTGCTTGTAGTCTCTTCTTGTTGTGGGCTGCGAACTTGGCTTTGCACCTCCATGAGTTTAGCAAACGCTCAGAAGCTTGGGGCCTGGCCCGAACGGTTTCGATGTACCACACCAAGACGTTTTTTTGCCACTTTCTTTTGGCAAAACTCTGGGGTATGTCTTGGAATTCGCGTGTAGCTTGCAATTCTCGCACGGTCAGCTGGTCCAGGTCATTAATCTCCACGTACCTTTTCTTCTCCGACCGAGGCGGAGGCAACGACATGACGTTATTATTTTATTTTTAACCCAACACACAAAACATTCCCAGGTTTTGGGCCAAGGGCTGGATGGTCACCCCCCTCCCCTTTCCACAGCCAGAGACAAGGAACGCAGGCAGAATTCAAGACTTACGAACCGCAGCATAACCGCACGAGAAGACACGTCCCGCTTATACACTTGGTCGCTTGATCTGTTTTCCTTTTTTTTTTGGTCCGTTTTCACCACGATGGACACCGCTGCTGCTTCCTCCGTGGCGTCGCGCAAGAGGGTGGCGCCTGACAGCGAGGTGGACGAAGAGCCGCACAAGGTGACCAAGATGAGCCCCATCGAGCACGCCTTGCACGCGGGCGATTTCTACATCGACCAGTCGGTGCACTCGGTGAGCCCCAAGGTGGAACGGTTCGTGTGGAACCCGGAGCACCAACGCTTTGAGTTCCGTGCGGTCCAGTACCCGTTTGGCCTGCTCAAGATCTTTGACGAGGCCCTGGTGAACGCGGGCGACAACGTGTGGCGGGGCACCCGGCGCATCGCCGTCCAGGTCGACGACACCACCATCAGCGTGCGCAACGACGGACCCAATTTCACCATACAACCCACCCAGTACCCCAGCCGGGCGGATCCCACCCAAAAGGCGTACGAGCCTGAGGTGGCGTTTTTCCACTGCATGTCGTCCACGGCCTACACCAAGAAGAAGCGGGTTACGGGCGGCAAGTTCGGACTGGGCGCCAAGCTCATCTTTATCTACTCGACCCACGCGGTGGTGGAAATGTGTGACGGAGAGACGTGGTACCGGCAAGAGTGTCGCCAGCACATGCGAGAGGTCTCTCCGCCCCGCCTGCGCCAGTGCGGCAAGAAGGGTGCTAAGCCCTTTGTGCACATTACGTTTACCCCCGATTTGTCGTTGTTCTATCCCTTGGGCCAAGCCCCCGACGTGTTTTCGCCCCTCGTGCGCGACATGTTCTCGACGCGGGTGGTCGACCTGGCCGGCACCACGCCCCGGCAGGTCTTGGTAAAACTCAACGGCCAGAACGCTCCCGTGCGGCATTTCAAGGAATACTTTCGCCTCTTTCTCAAGCCCGAGCAGAAAAAAGAAGACGTCAAGCTGGCCTTTCACGAGGAGAAGCGGTGGCAAGTGTGTGCCATCGCCAATCCGTACGACTTTCCGGTCAACGTAAGTTTTGTCAACAACATCAACACGTACCTCGGCGGCCAGCACGTACGCTACCTGCAAGCCCAGGTCGTTCGCTTTTGCCAAGAAAAGCTGCCCCAAATCGACGCGCGGCGGGTGCACCAATCGGTCATGCTCTTTGTCAACGCCACCATTGAGGACCCTTTGTTCAACTCGCAGAGCAAAACGGAACTGCGCTCTTTGCCCCCGACGTTCGGTTCGACCTGCGTGCTGCCGCCCCGCTTCTTGAACGTGCTCGGCCGCAACGACGTCTTGTCCTCGCTGAAAGAGGCGCTGCGCCAGAAGGAGCTGGCCATGTCCCGCCGCAAGATGCAAACCCAGGGCGCCAAGAAGAATTCGGTGCAAGACATTCCGGACAGCCGCGACGCCCGCTTCGCCGGACGCAAGAACAAGTCGGCCAAATGCACGCTGTTCCTGGTCGAGGGCAAGTCGGCGTTTCACCTGGCCGAGGTGGGCCTGGCGGTGATCGGTTCGGACTACAACGGGGCCCTGGCCCTCCGGGGCAAGGTCATCAACGCCGAGAGCAGCGTGCAGCGCCTGACCGCCAACAAGGAGTTTTGCCACATCTGCCGCATGCTCGGCCTCGAGATGGGACGGCCAACCCCTCGCAGCCAGCTCCGCTACGGCCGGGTGGTGTTCCTGACCGACCAGGACTACGACGCGTCACACATACAGGCCCTGTTGCTGTGGATGTTTGCCTGCCACTGGCCCCACCTGCTGCGCGAAAAAGATTTTCTGGTAAAGATGATTACGCCCATCATCATCGCACGGCCAGCGGCCAAGAAATCGCGCACGCCGCCCAAGCCGTTCTTTACCATCCCGTCCTTTCGAGCCTGGTGGGACAGCCTCACGCCGGGCCAGCGCGCCCAGTGGCACACCAAGTACTACAAAGGCTTGGCCACCTCGAACAACAAGGAAGGTCGCTACTACTTTTCTCACCTGGCGCAACACCTGCGGCCGTTCCGGCCGGCCAACCCCGTCGACTTTGAACGCTTGCGCATGGTCATGAGCTTGGGCACCGCGGCCGAAAGACGCCTCTGGCTACAAACGTACGACCGCCACGCCTGCATTCCGTACGACCTGCAGCCCAGCGTAAGCATCTCCCAGTTTGTGGACCAGGACCTGAAGCATTATTCCTGGACCTCGATCGTGCGCGGCATACCCTTGGCCGAAGACGGCCTGACGCAGTCGGCGCGCAAGTGCTTGTGGGTGTTTTTGCAGAAAGACATTCGGCAGTCCATGAAGATCGCCACGGCCCAGAGCGTGGTGGACAAGACGACCAACTACCACTACGGACCCGACTCGCTCGGCCAGACCATCGCCCGTCTCACCCAGCAGTTTACCGGCAAGCAAAACCTGAATTTTTTGGTGCCCGACGGGCAGACCGGGTCGCGGGTGGACAACGGCAAGTCCAAAGGCAGCAGTCGGTACACACAGACCCGGCTGCAGCCCATCACTCGCCTGGTGTTCCCCGCCGACGACGACCAGATCCTCTTGGCGCAGGAAGAAGAAGGCAAGGCCATCGAGCCCGAAGCGCTGGCCCCGATCATCCCGACCGTGCTGGTCAACGGCGTCCAGAACCTGGGGACGGGATACGCCTCCAAGGTGCCGTGCTACCGCCCGGAAGACCTCATCGCGTGGACCCGACAGCGCATGCGGCAAGACAACACCGACCACAAGACCCTTCCCGATGTGCCGAAGCCCTGGTACCACAAGTTCCGGGGCGACCTGCAAGAGAGCGTGCCGGGCTCGGCGTCGTTTGTGTGTCAAGGCCTCGTGGAAAACCCCAGGCCTTTGACCTACGTCGTGACCGAGCTGCCCTTGGGCACGTGCAAAGCGGCTTACAAGCCTTTTTTGATGCGCCTCAAAGAGCAAGGCGTGGTCGACCAGTTCTTCGAAAACCACCCCAACACGGACACCGTTCGCTTCGAAGTCAAAACGAAAAAGCCTTTGGCACACCCCGTCCAAGCCCTCAAGCTCGAATGCAACTTCAAGGCCAACCTCAACTTGTTCGCCTTGCAAGACCGCATCTGCACTTTTTCCAACATCGCCCAAATCTTGGAACACTGGTACCAATACCGTCGCCTCATGTACGAGAAGAGGCGTGCCTTCCTGCAACAGCAGTGGCGCGCCCGGGCCCAAGAGCTGCAACAAAAATGCGTGTTTGTGGCGGCCGTGGTCGAGCACAAAATTCCTTTGCGAGCCTCTCGGCCCCAGATGGAAGAGCGCATGGCTGCCTTGGGCATCGAGAACCAGTATTTTACTCCCTTTTTGCGCCTGTCTTTGCTGTCGTTTACCGACGATCAAGTCCGACAGTTGCACGAAAAAGCAAAACACGCACAGCAGCAGATCAAGCACTTTGCCCAGGTGTCGATCGGTACGCTTTGGAACCACGACCTGCAGGTACTCCAAGACGCCTTGCCCGCTTTTTACGAGTCACGCATCGAACGAAACGAAGAAAACCAGCTGTAGGTTCCGACAGACCAGGAAAAAAAAAAATAAACAAAATAAAACTTTTTATATGACCCCCAAGACGTTCCAGCCACGAAACACACCCCTTAAGACTGGAAGATTTGCCAAGCTTGGACACCATCGGGAACCTAACCCCCGTGCTCCCAACTTGAATACATTTCAATCCGGAACTGCCCCGATGCCGAAAACCTCAGCACATCATTGGGACACTTTCCCCCTGCTCAGAAAATTATCTCTCGGCCACGTCTCTGGAATCCGCGACTTGTAGTTTTTGTCGGATTGCCCGAACCTTGACGATCTTACGCTGAAACACCTGCACGATTTGGAGAACGTCGACGCCATACAAAACTGTTCCCAACTGACGCATATTTGCCTGGAAGATTGTGAAAAACTGGAGAGCATCAGGGTGTTGCAGCTCTTGCCCAAAGTGTATTTTCTCAAACTGATCGACCTCCCCAGTGTGGGCGATTTTAGCGTACTGCCGTATTGCAACCAACTTTGCGACTTAGAATTGCGCCAGCTCCCGATAAGCATCGAAAATAACCTTTTGAGAAATTGCCGATATCTCGAATCCATTACGCTCGTAAACTGCCCTCGGGTGACCGATCTCTCAGCTTTTGAGCGTTGTTCCAAACTCCAGAGCTTTGTACACGGCGTGGACGAATTCACCTATGAGCAAACACGGGCTCTGGAAAAACACATACCGGGGCTAAAAACAGATGACTACGAAGAGTTTTAGACCAAGTAAAAAGCATTGAATTTTATTTCCCACCCTTGTTGGGAAACACTTTGCAGCTCGCCCAAAAATCCAAGTGCTCGTTCGTCATGGGGCTGGGAATGATCTTTGTCGTGGCGTCTGGTTTCTTCGGATTGATATCCTTTTTCGTGATTGCGTTGGCGGTGCCCGAGTTCGTCCTGCCTTTTGTCTTGTCCTTGGGCTGCTTCGAATCATCGGACCTGTTCGCCGACGCGGCGTATCTCATGGTGGCCCGGGGCGTGGTTCGTATCTCGGCGGCTGTGATGTTCTATCGGGTCGCTACGCTCCACATCGAATTGTGGTGGGGCACCGGTGAGCAGACTAATGCCGATTTGTAGACTGAAAAATGACGCACTTGTTATGCTCTACAAAAGGTACTCACGTCGTGAGTTCGGAGGAAGCCAAGCTCCAACGGCAACAAGCCTGGGGTCTTGTGCTGGTGCACGTCATAGGACTTTTGGCAGTGGTGGGCATTGGAGCGGCCCTTTGGCACGAAGCCACCGAGCACTGTGCGAGCAGAAACGCTCTCACGTCTTATTTCTTCTTTGGCCTTTTTCTCGACAGCTTGCTGGCTTGTGTTTTATCTTCGTGTTTGTGGGTGGCGTGACTGGTTTGAAAAACAAAAATAAGCCAACATGATGAGGCCTCGCCGTAAGCCGATGCTTCCCGACCCACGAAAGACCAAAAACTCTCGTACGGGGATTTGAACCCCGGGCCTTGCCGATGAAAACGGCATATCCTAACCGCTGGACCACACGAGAGAAATGTATCCTTTCCTCTCGAGGGTTGAAAAATTAAACCCAAAATTTCTTCATTTCATGGGTTGTGTTAAGTTTAGCCTGGGATCTCACGCGCGAGAAATAGTATCCTTCCACACACTTTCAACACAATGAGTATGACTTCTAGAACTTTGTCTGAGGATGTGCAAGACCTTTTGACCCAAGCTACCCTGTTTCGGGCTTTGAAACATTCGCGAGACCGAGTCATGGAGCGAGTCGAACAATTTCGTGAAGAATTTGTGTTTCTTTGGGAGTTGGCGACCTTTGCCAGCCAAGCACGCAACAAGATCTACCCGCCTTGCGTAGGTCTTCAAGCTTGTGCCCTGGCCAAAACTCTCTTTCCCGAAAACAGCTCCCAGATATGGGAAAAGGGCCTGGAAATTTGTCGTCTGCTGTTGAGCTACGATGTGCACTCCAACCCTGGCAACCGCACATCGTACCGCTCCTCTGTCCGTGACACCCTTTGCGCAACAAGCGCAAGCCTAAGGCGAAAGGGATGGATTACTTTGGAAGAAGAGAAAACCGTCAATCGTTTGGCCTTTTCAACGCCTCCCCGAAACGCGGAAAGCAAAGAACCCGACGACTACTGCTACAACTCTGACTGCGATTCTTCTTACGTAGACATGTCCCCCTTGGCGGCCTCTATATCCGATATCATTCCCGCGCATTATTTGGCCCAAACATCGCCGTCTGCGTTCTGTGGATTTTGGCCGAGCATCTTTGGCCAGCCTCTTTTCGATTGGTTGGACTCTTACCCAGACTTTGACGAGGAAAATGATTTACACTTTTACCAACCCAATTGCGGATGGAAAGGCATGGGTCCACTTCTTTTGGCGTGCTTGCTGGGCGACCTCAACTCGGTCAAGAAAGAGGTGAACAAGCCTCACTTTTCCGGGTTGACCAGGAAAAGCCTCAACGCTGTTCCCAAGCCTGAAGTCCAGGCCATCGCTCTGAAGGATCTTGGGCGCCGAATACGCGCTCTCGACCGGATATCTGTCCAAGATTTCTTGCCCGCGAGTATCGAACACGACACCAAGATTGCCTTTGAGCGATATCAAGTCGCTTGGCAACGCCGAGAGTGGTCCGTTGTGTTAGGAAACATGCTGTTCAATGGTCCCCGCCTGCAAACGATGAACGTCATCCCTTCCTCGGCTGACTGTTTGGATTTGCTCATCACCTTCCTGCAGCAGGCACGGAAAAAAACTTTGTCTGTTATTACTTGAGCTATGAAACCAAACAAATTTAGTATCGGCTCTTCAGCGCCAACCCGAATGCGATAAGGAGAGGCAGTATATAATAATTTATCTTCCTCTCACAAAGAAAAAGGTAACTCCTGATCACGATGAGCGACGTTCCGATAGGTATTATATTGGGTTGTCTCTTTGCTGTTGTGCTGGTGATAAGCTTGGTGGTTGTTTGGTATCGTCGTTACCGGCGAAGGAGTATGAACAACACAAAAGATTCATCCGACTATGACTATTTTAAACATTTCACATCCTTGGATGATTTATTTGGACAAGGATCTTCGTCTGAATAAGCCTGCAAGGCGTATATTCGTGCCTTCCAAACTTTCACAGCATGCTTTTGGTTTGGGAAAAAAAAAAATTAAAACTCTCTGCTCTTGTCGAACCTTTCGATACGGGCACTGCCACCCAAAGGAACAATACCACACACGCGTCAGGGCCCAGAACCAAGTTAAGGGTGCCCGATTTCTACACCTCGGCAGAATGCGCCGCCAAAGTATCCAAGTCCCCGGCGGAATTTTCGCTCACCGCTTTGGATAAGGGTGCAAACTCAAAGAGGTCAAACACGTTTGCTCCGCCCGTTATTCCAGGTGAAAAGCTTTGACCTTGACGGCCAACGATCATTCGTTCCGTTTTGGTCAACGGGATATGCCTTTAAAGAACAAGGCGCGGTCGTTTGAACCCGCGACCCCAGAAGTTGTAGTACCAATTCCAAAATATAATAACACTCCTTGTTTCATTACTGTGGAACTTTGTTTGTTTTGTTAGGGTTGCATCACGGGAGGTGTCATGACCTGCAACGTATTGGAGGTTGCAAGGGAAAAACCCCAGGCGCGGTAGACGCTGGCCGCCACCCACACCAGCAGGGCCACACACAGCGAGGCCAGCACGACACACGCGGTCAGGGCCCAGACCAAGTTCAGGGTGCCCGATCCGTACACCTCGGCAGGATGCGCCGCCGAAGCGTCCAAGGCCCCGGCCGAACTCTCCGCTGCGGATACGGGCGCAAACTCAAAGTGGCCCACCACCGGAAAGTGGTCAGACACGTCCCGCATGTCGGCTACCGTTTGCCCCGCCCGGACTTCCATGCGAAACGGTTTGACCTTGACGGCCACCGCGCGCATGTGCGAAGACGTGGGCTGCAGGTGGTGGCGCGAATAGAGTGTATAGTCTAGCCACTCCTCGGGGCAGCAAGGACAGCGCAAGGTCTGGTAGTAGTCTTCAGCACAGCCCAAAGGCCAGTCCTCGGATTGGTATTCGTCCGGGTCGTCGTTGCCGACGAGTTGGTTGTGCTGCGGGTCCACCGTAAAAGGGTGCGACTCGGGATGCAAGGGGGGCAAGCGCAGACCCAGGTCGCGGGTCATGCTTTGCAAGTTGTTCCGAGCCAAGTACATGTCCGTGTTCATATCCCCTACGAAAAACACCGGTTCGTGCGCCGGGGCCCGCAAGGTTTCCATGAAGCGCCGGGTCTGCTGAATTTGGGCGCGCCGCGTGGCCTGCGCCTTGGCGTGGGGCCAGGCTTGCATGTGGGTGGCAAACACGTTAAAGTAGTGTGTTCCGTCTTTGCACACCCGGGCGTACACCACGCCTTTGGAAGCCAGGCAGTCGATGCCGTGGCATTTGTCGCCGAAGCTCGAGCGTTCCTGCTGGGTCAAGGGGTGTCGCGAGAATATGACGACGCCGCCCGCCACCGAGAACGGGTCTTGCAGTTGCTCCGTGTGGTGCACAAACCCGAGCGCATGCAGCGACGCCCGCGCTTTTTCAAAGGCCCACGGCACGATGGCTTCGTTGAGCACCACTACGTCCAGGTCGGCAAACTGGGCCACCACTTCTCCGACACGAGAGGCTCTTTCCGCCTGGCCGTACACCCGCAGAGGCGGCGCTACCGGCGTAAACATGTTGTAGGTCAAGATGCGCACGGACCACATGTGAGGGAATTTTTTTTTTTTTTTTTTTTTTAAATTTTTTATTTTTTTTTATATATAGAGGGTAGGGAGGAAAAGAGGATTTTTTGGGGGGGGGAAGGGGAGGGGGGGTGGGTTTAGTGGGGCGGGG
>ERZ1740068.503-NODE-503-length-18513-cov-7.123036_pt1 | contig 18513 bp, 21 predicted proteins | sample MGYA00581735_ERZ1740068 | MGnify/ENA primary metagenome ERZ1740068 (study PRJEB43018, sample SAMN04849740) | marine metagenome | isolation source: floating plastic debris | place: Pacific Ocean | collected 2008-08-30 | study: EMG produced TPA metagenomics assembly...
TCATAGCGCGTCCAGGATGTCGCGTGCCTTTGCGCAATCCGCATCCATTTGCGCGATGAACGCCTCAAGGCCGTCGAATGTCTCTTCGGGTCGAAGATATTCCACCAAAGCGACCGACAGCTCTGTCGAATAAAGATCACCGGTGAAATCAAAGATGAATGTCTCGATATTGGGCACTTCGCCTTGGAACATCGGGCGCACGCCCATGGAGGCCGCTCCTTTGTAGGATCCCTCATGCGGTCCGTCCAAAACATCGACCAGCACCGCGTAGACGCCAAACTTTGGGGGATGCAGCCCTTCGATGGACATGTTCGCTGTAGGATAGCCCAGCTCGCGCCCGCGCTGTTCGCCACTCACGACAGGGCCGTCGATGCGGTGCCAATGCCCCAGCATCCGCGCGGCATCTCTTGGGCGTCCATCGCTCAGAGCATTGCGAATGGCAGTGGAAGAAACCTCGCCATCGTCGCCGCTCAAAAGTGTCGCGGTCGTGACACCAAACCCAAAGGCGTCTCCAAAGGCCTGAAGGTCCTCCACGGTGCCCTTGCGTCCTTTGCCAAAACAGAAATCCGCGCCAACGACGACGTGTTTGAGCCCCAAGCCATCTGCAATCACATCGCGGGCAAACTCTTCTGGGGTCAGCTGGGACATGGCCACATTGAAGCTAAGCTCATAAAGCCGCTCTACGCCAAGTTTCTCCAGCCGGTTCGCGCGCGCTTCTGGGCCCATGAGGCGAAAAGGCGGCGCGTCCGGTGCAAAAAACTCGCGCGGGTGCGGCTCAAACGTCAGGATACCCAAAGGCGCGCCAATATTGGCACCGGCCTTCCGGGCAAGATCGATCACGGATTGATGCCCCAGGTGAACGCCGTCGAAATTGCCTATGGCGGCGGAGGCGCCACGGTCAGCCGGGTCAACAAAAGAGTGGTCACGAATAATGCGCATGCGCTACGCCTAGCCAAAGCGCGATTGATGCGCAACCCGAGGAGGCGGGGACATGGCCAGACCCACAAATTTGGCAGAGTATGAGGCGTTGACCGGGTTCATGAGCGATGAAAGCCTCGCCATCGGTTTGGCCTATCGTCCAGAGCCCACCGACATCTTTATCTCGCCCTATTCCAAATGCGGGACCACGTGGATGCAGCAGATTGTACATGGGTTGCGCAGTGGCGGAGCGATGGACTTCGAAGAGATCACGCAGGTCGTGCCTTGGCTTGAAATGGCCCATGACATGGGCACCGATCCTTCTGCGGACCAGGTCGCGACACCGCGTGCGTTCAAGAGCCATCTTCGATGGGATCAGGTGCCCAAGGGCGGGCGCTACATCGTCGTGCTGCGCGATCCTGTGGATGCGATGGTGTCATTTCATCGCTTCATGGACGGTTGGTTGTACGAGCGGGGGTCGATCTCAATAGAAGAGTTCGCGGGATACTACCTAAGGCGCGGAACGGATGGGTATTGGGAACATGCCTCGTCCTGGTGGCCTCAGCGGGAGCGCGAAGACGTGCTTTTGCTGACCTATGAGGACATGAAGGCCGATCTGGCCGGTGTGGTTGATCGGGTGGCCGATCACACGGGGCAGGGTTATGATACCGACCGCCTGGCACTGGCCACCTGGCAGGCGGAATTTTCGTTCATGAAGGCCCATGCTGACCAGTTCAATGACAATCTCCTGCGGCGCATACGTGATCCCGCCATGGGCCTGCCACCGACCGAGGTCACGGGTAAAGTGTCCAAGGGCAAGACGAACGCTGAGGTGCCACAGCCTGTGCGCGATATGTTGGATCGCCAATGGGCTGAGACGCTCGGATCAAGGTTTGGTCTCGCATCCTATCGCGATATGCGAGACGCCCTTGCGTTTTTTGGCTGAAAATATCTTCGTCGGAGGCATAGGATCTCTCCGGCGCAAATGTCGGGTGATGCGCGTTGAATTCAGTCGAACTTGCCCGATGGCGCGAGCACGGTTGCCTCGCCGATCAGCACTTTTTTTCCATCAACCATGCAGCGGCAATCGAGCTGAACCCGACGGCGGCCGTGATCGATGCCAATCACTTCGACCTCGGTCAGAACCTGATCACCCGGCCTGACCGGTGCAAGAAACTTGAGGGTTTGGCCCATGTAGACCGTGCCATGACCGGGGAGCTGTTCGCCGATCACGGCCGAGATGAGACCTGCGGTGAGCATGCCGTGCGCAATGCGCCCTTCGAAAATCGTGTCGCGGGCGTAATCATCGTCCATGTGCACCGGATTGTGGTCTGTGGACGCCTGAGCAAACATCTCGATGTCTTCGTCGGTGACGATTTTGCGCAAAGACCGCACCATCCCCATTTCAATCTCTTCAATGGTGATTGTGCCGCGGGGCATATTATCCAACATGACTACCTCTCAAACCAGCGCCTTGGTAACAAACATAACGCCAAACAAGATCTCAGAGTAACTTAATTACTTCGCAAGCGCAGAAAAGCAAGCGATTCTTTGTGTTATCGCAAGAATCCAATGGTAAATGTGGGATCTATATTCTCTTCGGCCAGATACGCCTTCAGAGCCGCCGGATCGGGTTGGCGCTCTGTCTTGGTGGGCCCGGCTGCCAGGCCGCCTGAGATAAAGAGATTGTCGATATCCTCACCGACAGCGCCGGAGATATCTGTCAGAATTCCGTCTCCGATGGCCAACATCTTTGACTTCATCACGCCGGGCCGGATCGCCTCCAAACGCCGATACGCCAGATCGTAGATCGGTGGATGCGGTTTGCCAAAATAAAGGCTCTCCCCGCCCATTTCCGAATACATGCGCGCGATGGCACCTGCGCACCATTCCCGGACATGACCACGGTCGACCACGATATCGGGATTTGCGCACAGAAACTTCATGCCCTTTTGCTTGGCATAGAGAAGATCTGGTCGCCATGTCTCTGGATCTGCCAGAGCATCAAACGGGCCCGCACAGACAACCCCTTCCGCCTCCTGCAAAGGCACCCGGGTAATCTCAACGGGATCCTTGATGATCGCTAGGGGATCGAAGAATTTAAGATCAGACTCTTTGCCGATGAAGTAGACTTTTTCCCCAACCAGGCCGCGAAACATCGCGGCGCGCGCACTGTCACCGGATGTGGCTATCACGTCCCAGCAATCCTCTGGCACGTCGAATGTCTTGAGCTGTACTGCCACGCGATCTCGCGAGCGCGGTGAATTGGTTAGCAGAACCACGATCCCGCCCGTTTCGCGATACGCTTGCAACGCCGCAACGGCCTCCGGGAAGGCGGTCTTACCGTTGTGAACGCAACCCCAAAGGTCGACGAGCAAAGCGTCATATCTGTCCGAAACCTCGGAAAGTGAATTGATGATCTGTGTCATGCAGGGCCTGTCTTGGCAGTGACGCACGCGTTGCGCGTCATATGGCAGGCACCCGCCTTATTGGCCAGCCTCGATTTCTAGCAGCTTGGCCCTCTGGCGTTTGTAGATTAGGATTTTCCCTATGTCCTTGCGCATGATCTCGAAATCCGCCTCGAAGTCCGCGCGTTCCATCCCGAAGGTTTCGCGAAACGCCTGATCCCAGCTCTGTGTCGTGCCGACATTGATCCAATACTCAAGCAAAGCTTCTGGGCCATAGATATCTGCCAAGATCCTAGCCGCAAGATGCCCCACATCGTAGTGAGCCTCGTTCGGCCAGGGCTGCGTGTCGCTCAAATCGCCGAGCGGATCATTGAACCCGTATGCGCTCAGATAAAGCCAAAACAGCCTGGGGATGCCTTCGTCAACACGATCGGCCTCGATCACTTCGGCAAAATATTCTGCCGTTCCTTCCGTCATCCACTTCGGCCCGATCACCCTTTGGCGATCATTGCCAATGCGCCGCAATGGATAATCTGCCGCAAGTTCATACTGCACCATGTGCACAAATTCATGGGCAATAAGCTTGAAACTTTCCAAGTGCTGTTCCCACCAGGACCAACCCAAGGGATGCTCGGTGTCGTACGGATGCCAGCAAAGCGCGCTCAGGTATCGCATCGCGATGCCCAGACTGAAGTCGTCTCCACCCCGGTCATCTGCGATCTGGGGGAGCCCAGTGCTTCTGAACTTTCGCCTTGCGCCCCATTCTCGGATCAAACGGTTGAGGTCTGACGCGTTTTCAGCCCCGAGGACATCGAAAGTTGCGGCCAGTTCGATCTGGTGGCTTTCTCGAAAAAACTCTTCCGCATGTGTCAGCGCGGAAACCATCATGAGTTTCTTGATCGTTCCCTGCGTTCCGCCTTCGTCCACATAGAGCCTGCCACCCCAACCTTGCGTCGCGGCAGATGGCCAGAACGTCGCCAGATCAGGCTGCAACGCGCCGAGTTGTCGACACCACCGAAATGCCGATTGGTGTGACAGTTTTGGAAAGGTTGCCTTTACGGACTGATCCTGTGTGTTCAACCAGTTTGATGCGGCCGCAAAGGATTGAGGGCCGATGATACCGTCAATTGGCCCCGGAGCGTGGCCCAACGCGGCCAGTTGATTTTGGACACAAACGGCATTCTCTCTCGGCGACCCGGATGCGGTTGCGGCGCAAAAGCTCAAAAAAATGAACGTAAGCGCGGCCGCCGGCCGCAAACTCAGTGCACCGCCACTGGCTGCATGTCGTTCTGCCGCGCCAACGAGTAGGCCAGCGCGCGGTCTCGCACCAGGGCGAGCTGCTCACCTTCAGAGTTGTGGACCGCATAGATCGTCTCAAGGCCTTCCGCTTGATCGCGCACTTCTTGCGGCAACTCATCAACCTTCACAGCGCGTACATAGACGATCGCTTGTTCGTCGGATGCGTTGAAATCATAAGTCGTATTCATTTGCTCATCCTCTCTTGATTTGTATTGTCTGCACCACTGTTTCCGGCTGCGAACGGAAAAGATCCACATGGAGCAGGCCGTTTTCCATCACCGCTTCGCCCACTTCGACACCATCGGCCAAAACGAAGGAGCGCTGAAATTGCCGCGCGGCGATGCCCCTGTGGAGGAAGACACGGCTGTCGCTGTCGTCCTTTTGACGACCGCGGATCACCAGCTGCCGGTCTTCCAGCGTGATCGCCAAATCAGCCTCTGCAAATCCGGCGACGGCCAGCGTGATACGGTATGAACTGTCAGACGTTTGTTCAATGTTGAAGGGCGGGTAACCCTCATTGCCGGACTTCGCGCTGCGCTCCAGCAACCGCTCAAGCTGTTCAAAGCCGAGCATGTAGGGGTGGGACCCCAAAGAGAGTTTTGTCATCGGCGCGTCCTTTTCGATTAAGCGACCGTCCGCATTGAGCACAAACCCCTGTCAGGCAGTTTGTCTTGTTAGAAATATGGGTGTTGAAGTTGAAGGGTGCAAGCTCTTAACGAAATCCCTATATTGGTGTAGCGTGCCGTACAGGTCGTAGAGGAGCCAAGCATGAACAGCTACAGCGACTTTTCGATGAAGTCAGAAGAGGTCCTGCGCGTGGAGCTTGAAGAGTTTCGCCGACAGCATCGCGATCTCGATGAAGCCATCGCGGCACTTGAGGAAAGGCCGACGAGCGATCGGCTGACGATCCGGCGCCTGAAACAGCAGAAATTGCGCCTTAAAGATCGGATCGCCTGGATCCAGGATCGGCTCACACCGGATATCATTGCGTAAGCGCGCGTCTTGCGTATAGTGCCGCCTTCCTCGATAGCCGAGGTGAGGGATAGCACATGGCGGACGTGAAAGTGGGCATCATCATGGGCAGTCAATCAGACTGGCCGACCATGAAAAAAGCCGCAGACATTCTCGATGAACTGAGCGTGGTGTATGATGTCCGCATTGTGTCTGCCCACAGAACGCCAGATCGGTTGTGGGACTATGGGAAAACCGCGGTCGACCGCGGATTGCAGGTGATCATAGCCGGTGCCGGAGGTGCCGCGCATCTGCCCGGCATGATGGCGTCCAAGACGAGGGTCCCTGTGATCGGTGTTCCGGTTCAAACCAAAGCGCTTTCGGGCGTCGACAGCCTTTATTCGATTGTCCAGATGCCCAAAGGGTTTCCTGTTGCGACCATGGCGATTGGGGATGCGGGCGCCGCCAATGCTGGCCTGATGGCGGCAGGCATTTTGGCCACCACCGATGATGCCCTGGCCGCGCGTCTTGATGCGTGGCGTGCGGCCCTTTCGGCGTCAATCCCGGAGGCACCTACAAGTGACTGAACCGCTCGAGCCCGGCTCCGTCATCGGTATATTGGGCGGTGGTCAGCTTGGTCGCATGCTGTCCGTTGCGGCCAGTCGCCTGGGCTTCAAGACCTGCATATTTGAGCCTGGCGGCGATTGCCCAGCGAGCCATGTGTCGAATTACCACTTCCAGAAGTCTTATGAGGACGAGGCGGCGCTCAAGGCATTTGCCGCAGCCGTTGATGTCATCACCTATGAGTTTGAGAACATCCCTACGACCGCGCTGGATGCGATCGAAGCTGTGCGCCCAGTGCGCCAAGTGCGCCCGTCGCGCCGCGCGTTGCAGGTCAGCCAGGATCGCCTGGTTGAAAAGACCTTTCTCTCTGATCTCGGTTTGAAAACGGCCCCGTTCGCGGCGGTGGATGATGAAGATAGCCTGGTTGCGGCTCTGGATCAGATCGGCGCGCCTTCCATTCTGAAAACCCGTCGTTTTGGATATGATGGCAAAGGCCAGGCCCGGCTCACATCTGCAAATGATGCGTCGCAAGCACTCCGGGACATGAGCGGTCAGCCTGCGATCCTGGAAGGCTTCGTTGAGTTTTCCTGCGAGATTTCCGTGATCGGCGCGCGCGGGCTGGACGGGCAGGTGGCCTGTTTTGACCCCGGAGAGAATGTCCACCGCGAAGGGATCCTGCGCACCACCACTGTGCCCGCCAATGTCAGTGCCGCGCAGCGTGCCGATGCGGTGCTGCTCACCGGGCAGATCCTGAATGCGCTTGAGTATGTGGGTGTTCTGGGGGTTGAGCTTTTCGTCACACCCGGTGATCTCATCGTCAATGAGATTGCGCCGCGCGTGCATAACTCGGGCCATTGGACGCAACAAGGGTGCAGCGTGGATCAATTTGAACAGCACATCCGGGCCGTTGCAGGTTGGCCCCTTGGGGATGGATCGAGGCACACGGATGTCGTCATGGAAAATTTGATCGGCGATGATGTGAACCACCTCCCTGATATCGCTAGGGAATCAACCGCCTCTCTGCATCTCTATGGCAAGGCCGACACAAAGCCCGGCCGCAAAATGGGACATGTAAATCACGTCAAACCCTGATTTGGCGGCTTCTTTCTTTTTCCAAATACCCTGGGGAGACGCGCACAGCGCGGCTGAGGCAGCGCCCGCTAGTGTCCATTCAACCCACGACCCGCTCCAACGGATCGTACCCAAACCCACGCTGAAACGCGACTTGGGCGAGACTGTCTGGTTTCAACCGGATACCAGCCAGTTCCTCCTGAGTGAAAAATCGGCGGGAATGTACGATGTCTTCGGGATCCTGCCAGCTCTCTTGCAGCGTCCCAGCCAAGATCTTGGCTCGAAAGAACAAATCTACCTGATGAAATTGCCGCGAAGGATCATGGAATTCATTGATCAGACACGGCGCGCCCACCTCAATTGTCAGCCCGGTCTCTTCGTGCACTTCGCGTTTGAGGTTTTCGGGCAGCGAGGCATGTGGCTCCGCACCCCCACCAGGAGCGCACCAAAGGTCACTTTGATCGCCCGGATAGGCGTTGACCAGCAAGAGACGGCCCGCTTGCACAATCACCGCACGCACCGCCAGTCGCATGTTTTCGCTCCCTCTCCTTACGTTGGGGATGTATTAGCGTCAGCTTTATGCATATCTCAAGCCTATGAAACACTTGCTTGCCTGCGCACTCGTGACCCTTCCCTTGCCCGCCTGGGCAAAGGATTGCGTTGTCCTGATCCACGGTCTGGCTCGCACAGAGGCGTCATTCATCGTAATGGAGGAGGCGCTTGAGCTGGAAGATTACAGGGCCTTTAGAGCAGATTATCCCTCGACCGATGCGCCCATTGCCGAGCTTGCCGAGGTCACGCTGCCGCACGCCATCGATACTTGCGGCACGCGCACGGTTCACTTTGTGACCCATTCGATGGGGGGCATCCTTCTGCGCCATTGGTTGGCAGAGAACCGTCCTGAACGGCTGGGCCGCGTTGTGATGCTCGGGCCCCCCAACCAAGGCACGCAACTGGTTGACGAACTTGGTTGGATTGAAGTTTTCGAATGGATCAGCGGGCCTGCGGGCGCCCAGCTTGAGACAGGTGAAGATGGGATTGTTGCTTCGCTTCCCCCGGTCGATTTCGAACTGGGGGTAATCGCGGGGACACGGTCACTGAACCCGTTCTACTCGCACCTGATTGATGGCCCGGACGATGGCAAAGTCTCCGTCGCATCTACCAAAGTCGAGGGTATGGCCGATCACATCAAACTGCCCGTAAGCCACACCTTCATGATGAACAACCCAGTTGTGATTGCGCAGACCATTCAGTTCCTCCAAGCGGGAGCCTTTGACCGTGATCTTGATATCGGCGATATCTTTTTTAGAGATGCGGAATGACCTACGCCTTGCGCCTGACGGGCGCAAAGGTTCTTACGTCCTCCGGACTACGAGACATGCCTCTGCATCTGGAAAACGGCGATATTGTCGAGACATGTGACGGTCGTGATGTGGATCTCTCGGGCTTTTGGGTTCTGCCCGGTCTTGTCGACATTCATGGTGACGCCTTCGAAAAGCACCTCGCCCCCCGGCGCGGCGCCATGAAGAGCCTTGATTTGGGTCTGATGGCCACCGAAGCGGAGTTGGCCTCCAACGGGATCACGACAGGTGTCCTGGCGCAGTTTTACAGCTGGGAAGGCGGTATGCGCGGGTCGGAATTTGCTGGCCAAGTCTTTGAGGCGCTTCAAGAGGTGCGCACGCGGCTCGATACAACGCTCATGACACAGCTGCGGTTTGAAACGCATATGATTGATGACTATGCGGCCATGATCGCCATGGTGGAGCGGTTTGGCATTTCGTATCTGGTGTTCAACGATCACTTGCCGCACGCGGATCTGGCCAAAGGCAAGATGCCTCCGGGTCATGTTGGCAAATCTCTCAAAGTCGGTCGCAATCCGGATAAAAACCTCGAGATAATGATGGCCATGCACCGCGCCAGCGCAGACGTGCCAAAGGCGTTGCGCGCGGCCGTCCCAAAACTCAAAGCGCAGGGCGTGCGCATGGGCAGCCATGATGAAAGCACAGCAGAGCAGCGCCGGTGGTGGCATGATCTGGGCGTACATGTCTGCGAGTTCCCCGAAACTGTAGCCGCGGCCGAAGCGGCCCGTGGTGTGGGCGATGCCGTCATCATGGGCTCTCCGAATTTGGTGCGGGGTGGATCACACAAAGGCAATGTGAGCGCGCTCGATGTGGTGACTATGGGGCTCTGCGATGCGCTGGCCTCGGATTATCACTACCCCTCGCTGCGTCGAGCCGCCTTTTTGCTGGCTGACAGCGGTGTGTGTGATCTGCCGTCTGCGTGGCGTCTGATTTCGGAAGGGCCTGCCCGTGTGCTTGGTCTCACGGATCGCGGGCGGTTGGAGCCAGGCAAACGCGCGGATATACTGGTGCTCGATCCCGAGACGCGTGATGTGTGCGTGACCGTAGCGGGCGGTCGCATCACGTATATGCGCGGCGCGGCAGGAGACCGGTTTCTCGCTTAGTGCGGCAGACTTTTGCAAAAGTCTGCTTCAAAAAAGTCTTCTTTTTTGAAGCAATTTCTTGCAAGAAATTGCGCGCCTCTATCGCAGGACAGACACGGCCACGCCACCTACTACCAGGGCGGATGCAAGCAAGGCCTGCAGTGTCAAAACCTCACCCAAAAGCACCACACCCGCCACCATGGCAATAACCGGGACGGTCAATTGTGCCACTGCCGCGACAGAGGCCTGCAATTGGGGCAGGACTTGATACCACATGGCGTATCCCAGGCCCGATGTGATGGCCCCGCACAGCACCGCCAGCCAAACGCCTGTCAGTGAAATCGCAATCTCAGACGCGGGCAAACCCACCCCTAAGATCGCACCAAGCGGGGCGGCCAGTATGAAATTCGCGGCTGTGGCCTGCAAAGCATCCTTGGAGGCGCGTCCGGCTAGGGAGTAAAGCCCCCATCCAAACCCCGCGATTGCCATCAGCGCGCCGTGAAGCATGCTGACTTGAGGGCCGCTCTCTGCGGGCCATAGCAGCCAGGCAAGGCCTGCCATTGCCATACCAGCCCCGAGCCAGCGCCGCAGCGGCATCACCTCGCTCGCCCAAAGACCGCCCGCAAACATGGTGATCTGCACCACGCCAAAGAGGATCAGCGCACCCAGACCCGCATCAAGCGCGTTATAGGCCACGGAAAACGCATACATGTAGAGCAGCAGGGACAGCACACCGATCACCCTTGCAGGCCCGCGTAATTGCAGACCCCCGCGCAAGATGATGCAGAGCAGACCCAACATGACGGCCCCGGCCGCCAGACGGATCGTGGCGAAATCTGCCGCTCCGATATGTCCGCCCGCCAAAGCCACGCGGTTCAAAAGGGAGTTTGACGCAAATGCGATCATTGTTAGGGGAGCAAGTAAGAGCAGGGGCATTACAGTGCTTCAAAAGCCTTGGCGTAGGTTAAGGTGTCTTTTGGCACGGTGTCACCCGGTCCGGCCAGCAACGTATGTGTGATCGGATAGGGCGACGCCAGATCAGCAGCTCTGAAGAGATCGAAACCACACTGCCCGTTGAGCTCGGATCGCCCAAAACGACAATCCATTGCTTTGTGGCCTTCGCCCAAGAGGTCAACTGACCCAGCATGCGGCGCCCATGACCCTGGTGTTGATGATCTGGATCGATTGCAACAGGCGCCAAGGCCAGCCACCCTTTCGGACAGCGCATGTGAGAGAGAGCGTAATACCCGATCGTTTGATCCGCAAGCGGCAGGACCATCTCTCCGGCCATTGCTCCGGTGGCCCTGAGCTGGTCGACCAAACGCGCTTCGGCATCGCTGTCGACACTAGCTTTGAGCAGCTCTTCGACGGCACGCTCCTCGCCCGGTTGCATGGGTCTTATGAACTCTGCGAACATTGTCCGGTCCTCTTGAGACCCGCTTCGCGCCATGCCAACAGACCGGCGCCAAACAGGATCACGACGGCACCCGTGACAGAGATCGCATCAGGACGCACACCAAAGATCACCGCGTCATAGAGCGCGGCAAACACCAAGGTGGCATAGAAAAACGGCGCGATAAAGCTTGCATCTGCTCGGGCCATGGCGTTGACGAAACACGCTTGCGCGGCCGCCATAAGAAATCCGATGCCCGCCAACGCCGCCCATTGAGCAGCGGTTGGCCAAATCCAGACAAAACTCGCCGCGAGCGTGGAGAGGCACACTCCGATGAGATTGTTCACAAGCAATATCTGAGGCGGGCTTTCTCGGCCCGCAAGACGTTTGATCAGGATAATCTCCGCCCCAAACATCATAGCCGCGGCAAGGGCCAGAACGGCGCCAAGCTCAATCGCGGCGGCACCAGGTCTGGTCAGTATAAGCACGCCAACAAGCGCAATCACTGCGGCACTCCAACGGACGCGCCCCACACGCTCACCCAAGAACGGGATCGCCAGCATCATAGCGAAGACCGGGTTGAGAAAGCTGATCGCGGTAGCGTCTGACAATGGAATGAACGCGGCAGCCGCAAACATGAGGGTAACACCGCCCCAGCCAAAGGCAGACCGGGCGACGTGCAAAGGCAGATGCGGCCGTTCCAAACGCGTCTGCGCCAAGGCGACAAAGGCCAGGATGGCGATCAACGCGAACAAAAACCGACCTTGGCTTATCTGCAGCGGATGCAATGGCGGGCCGAGATCCCAAGTGCCGAACGACCCGGTGCCAAGGGCTTTGGCCAAGAGCGTGGTTCCGGCCACAAACGCCGCTGCAAGCAGCGTCAAAAGAGCTGCAAGCGGGGGATTGGGCGCGCGCGGTGTCATCAATCCCCCATGCCTCGTCATCACTGCGCGCGCAAGCGTCATAGGCTGGGACGAAGTAGGTTATGCGCCGATGCGCCTGCGATCGAAGGGCAGGGCCTCACTTCGATTAAAAGCTCCTTTGATGCGATATTTGATCTTTTCATGTTGTGCAAAACCAACTAGACGGCCAGCATGATCAAACGCAGCACATACGCTCTTCGACGTCGACGCGCCTGACGCGTCCCTGATCACCTGCGCATTGCGCACCTTCCAAATCAATTGACACACCCGCAGCCCTTTGGCACCTAATGGGCTTTCTTTTAAAGGATGACCGATATGATCGCTTCCGTTCTGCCGACCTACAATCGTGCACCGCTCTCCTTCGTCAAAGGCGAAGGCAGCTGGCTCATTGAGGCAGACGGACGCCGATTTTTGGATCTTGGCGCGGGCATTGCCGTCAACGCACTGGGGCATGCGCATCCCGCGCTTGTCGCCGCGTTGACGGAGCAGGCGGGCAACCTTTGGCACACGTCCAACCTCTATCACATTCCACAGCAAGAGGCGCTCGCGGACAAGCTGGTGGCGCATACTTTTGCGGACACCGTTTTCTTCACAAATTCGGGTACGGAAAGCTGCGAATTGGCGGTGAAGATGGTGCGCAAGTATTGGCACGACAAAGGTCATCCTGGACGCGTTGATCTGATTGCCTTTGAAGGCTCGTTTCACGGGCGGTCCTCGGCCGGTATTGCCGCGGCCGGGTCAGAGAAAATGACGAACGGGTTCGGCCCGCTTTTGCCGGGGTTCACGCATCTGCCTTGGGGTGATCTTGAGGCCGTTGAGGCGGCGATCACGGATCACACAGCCGGCGTTATGATCGAACCTGTCCAAGGCGAAGGCGGCATCCGCCCCGCAACTGATCAGTTTTTGAAAGAGCTTCGCGCGCTGTGCGACGCCAAAGGGATCATGTTGATCCTCGACGAGGTGCAATGCGGGATGGGCCGCACGGGTAAGCTCTTTGCCCATGAATGGGCGGGCATCACTCCGGATGTCATGCTCGTTGCCAAGGGCATCGGTGGCGGGTTCCCCCTGGGCTGCGTCCTGGCTACGGAAGAGGCCGCGTCTGGCATGACGGCAGGAACGCACGGATCCACCTATGGCGGGAACCCTCTCGCCTGTGCCGTTGGAAACGCTGTGATGGATCACGTGGCGGATGAAGCGTTTCTCTCTGAGGTCAATCGTAAGGCCGGGTTTTTCAGGCAAAAGCTGGAGGCGCTTGTCGCGTCGCATCCTGATGTGTTGGAAAGCGTGCGAGGGCAGGGCCTGATGCTGGGCCTCAAATGCAAGGTGCCCAATGCAGACTTGGTTCAGGCGGGATATGTCTCCCTCGTGGCGACTGTCCCTGCCGCAGACAATGTGGTTCGCCTTCTTCCGCCTTTAACAATCGCAGATGACGAGATCGCAGAGGCGATCGAGCGACTTGACCAAGCCGCGAGTGCAGTTGCGCGACAGCATATGTCAGAGCCTGCCTAGCGCTTCATTCTTCTCAGTTCGTCTAAGCTTGGGGGCCCCAAGCTTTCTCGGCCAAAAGAGCCCAAAACGATGACCCATTTTCTTGATATTCACAAAACCGATCAAGCCGCTCTGCGGCACATCCTTGATAGCGCGCAAAGCATGAAATCTGCACGCTCGGGCCGCCCGCGTGGCGCGCCCGATGACGACCTTCCGCTTGAGGGGCGCATGGTCGCGCTGATCTTTGAAAAGCCCTCGACCCGTACGCGCGTCAGCTTTGACGTGGGCGTGCGCCAGATGGGCGGTCAGACCATGCTGCTGTCGGGTGCGGAAATGCAGCTTGGCCACGGCGAAACCATTGCCGATACAGCGCGCGTCCTGAGCCGCTACGTGGATCTGATCATGATCCGGACCTTTGACGAAGGCGTGCTTCTCGAAATGGCGGACTAAGCTGATGTGCCGGTAATCAATGGCCTGACCGATCGCACGCATCCTTGTCAGATCATGGCCGATGTCATGACCTTTGAAGAGCATCGCGGCCCGATCAAAGGCAAGAAGGTTGTTTGGTCGGGTGATGGCAACAATGTGTGCTCCTCTTTCTTGCATGCCGCCGGGCAATTTGGGTTTGATTTGACGTTCACGGGGCCGAAACAGCTTGACCCAGAGGATGAATTCGTAGGTCTCGCCCGGAAGTCTGGCAGCCGCGTGACGATAGAGCGTGACGCGTTCAAAGCTGTGGAAGGCGCGGATCTGGTGGTCGCAGACACTTGGGTCAGCATGCATGACAGCCAATCGACCAAGGAACGTCGCCACAACATGCTGCGCCCTTATCAGGTGAATGAAGAGCTCATGTCATATGCCAAGCCGGATGCATTGTTCATGCATTGCCTGCCCGCTCACCGAGAGGAAGAAGCCACCAGCGCCGTGATGGATGGGCAAAACTCTGTGATCTTTGATGAGGCAGAGAACAGGCTGCATGCGCAAAAGGCGATCATGCGGTGGTGTCTGGGCGTCTGAGTGTGCTTGCAACCCGCTGTTGCGACCCTACCAGCGCCAGCTTGGTTAAACCGGACTGCGTCCGCTGGCTTGCGCAAAAATCGCGCTTCACAGTTGGACTTGCAGATACAGATCAAACTGGTTTGCGCAGGTTTTCCAATACGTGGCGAGCTGCGAGGGTCGGCGTCATCTGGCCGTCAGCCACCTGTCGACCCGCGTTTTCCATCTGCGCCCGGGCTTGCGGCGTCTGCAATTCGGCGAGCAACCCGTCTTTGACTTCTTGCTCGAACCAGTATTGCGCCTGGGCCGCCCGGCGCGCATCAAAATGACCTTCGTCTCGGCGCCACGTGACAAGAGACGTCATCTCGTCCCATGCGGAACTGAGACCATCTTCTTGCAGGGCAGACACCATCATCGCCTTTGGAAACCCGTCTGGATCTTGCGGGCGTTTGCGCAAGAGGCGAAGCGCGCCGGTGTAATCTGAACAGGTGCGCGTGGCCGCGGGCTTGAGGTCACCGTCGGCTTTGTTCACCAGGATCATATCGGCCATTTCCATGATCCCGCGCTTCACACCCTGAAGCTCATCTCCACCTGCCGGGGCTAAGAGCAGGATGAAGAGATCAGACATCTCCGCCACAACGGTCTCCGACTGACCAACCCCTACCGTTTCGATCAGCACAACGTCAAAGCCCGCCGCCTCACACACGGTGACGGCTTCGCGCGTACGGCGGGCGACACCGCCTAAATGAGTTCGGCTCGGGGAGGGGCGAATGAAAGCGAGCGGATCGCGGCTGAGCCGGTCCATGCGGGTTTTGTCGCCTAGAATGGAGCCGCCCGATCGTGCGCTCGAAGGGTCCACCGCCAGCACAGCGACCCGCAGGCCTTGCGCGGTCAGCATGGTGCCGAAGCTCTCTATGAAGGTCGATTTTCCAACACCCGGCGTGCCGGAAAGACCTACTCGGATCGCTTTCCCTTGCCCTTGAAGCCCGGCGATCAACTCACCTGCCTGTGCCTGATGATCGGCACGCCCGCTTTCGACCAAAGTGATCGCCCGGGACAAAGCACGACGCTCCCCCTTGATAATTTTCTCACGAAGCTGTGCAATGTCCATGAAAGCGGCTCAGAATTGTTTGACGGCTCCTATGCCCCGTCTGACGGTACCTGTCCAGAGGCCGCAACTTGGGAAGGGACACGCCCATGGGACATCTGTTGCGACGCCTGATGCTCGTCGGGGCGATGATATGCAGTGCTTTGCCTCTTTGGGCAGAGCAATCGAGCATGAGTTTTGACGTTCGAGTGTTGGGCGCGCGTGTCGGAATTTTCAGCATTGCGGCCACCGAATCCGGTGGCGGATATGCGGCTCGGTCGCGGTTCACCACAGTGGGCTTGGTGGGCGCGATCAAGAAAATGGAGGCCGATGTCACAGTGCAAGGCCGCGTGGCGGGGAGCCGCATGCAACCTGTGAATTACAACGAAGCCATTGATGACGGCACCCGTGTGACCGATGTTGTGGTGAAGTTTGCGCCGGGTTTGCCGCGGCTTGTCTCGGGCGACGTCGGCAGTAAGTCGCCCCCGGCCACAGGTCAAAAGCTGGCCCGCGCGATAGATCCGTTGACCGGTGTCTACATCCTCTTGCGGGATCAAGAACCGGCCGATGTCACGTGTCAGTTTTCCGCAGACATCTATGACGGGCATCGTTTGGCGCGCATCGCGCTTACGCGCGGAGAGCTACATTCAAATGGCAAAACCTGTCATGGCACATATCGCAGGCTGTCGGGCTATTCGAACAGCGAAAGTCGCAAGCGGGCTGTGCCGTTGGCCATTGACTACGTGTCTTATGGTGGCGTCTTCCGCGCCGACCAAGTGCGGGTGGAAACGCGCTATGGTGCTGCGGTGGCCAAACGCCGGTGAGCCTTCCCATTGAACGCGTATTGTCGGAGCTTTTGGCTGCTATCCGGGCCCACGGTCGCGCCGTACTTGAGGCGCCGCCAGGCGCCGGCAAAACCACCATGGTGCCGCTTGCCATCTTGCAAGATGGACTGACCCAAGGCCGCATTCTGATGCTGGAGCCCCGCCGCCTTGCCGCCAGAGCTGCGGCAGAGCGTATGGCGCAGATCCTGGGCGAAGAGGTGGGCCAGCAGGTCGGGTATCGCATCCGAGGTGACGTTAAATCTTCCAAAGCCACGCGGATCGAAGTTGTCACCGAGGGCATCCTCACACGTATGATCCAAAGCGATCCTGAGCTCAAAGATGTCGGTGCGGTGATCTTTGATGAGTTTCACGAGCGGTCCTTGAACGCCGATCTCGGTCTTGCCCTGTGCCTCGAGATTGCCTGTGCGCTGCGGGACGATATTGTTCTGCTTGCAATGTCGGCCACGTTGGATGCAGGGCCAGTGGCTGCATTAATGGACGCACCTGTGATCACCGCCGAAGGCCGCAGCTTTCCTGTTGAGATCCGCCACTTGGATAAACCTCTGCACAAGGAAACCCGGTTTGATGCTGCCGTCGCAGGTCTGGTGTGCGACGCCTTGCACAAGACAGACGGCGGTATGCTTGTCTTTCTGCCGGGCGAGGGCGAGATCAGACGTGTCGCGGAGCGTCTCAAGGGTGATTTGCCGTCTGATGTTCAGTTGCGACCGCTCTACGGGGCCTTGCCGTTCAAAGACCAACGCGCGGCGATCACACCTCTGAGGGATGGCCGCAAACTGGTGCTGGCCACATCCATCGCGGAGACGTCACTCACCATCGAGGATATCCGCGTTGTGGTCGATGGCGGTCGCGCGCGCCGCTCGCGTTTTGATCCAAACTCTGGCATGGCGCGGCTGGTGACAGAGCCTGTGACACGCGCCGAAGCCGCGCAGCGCACCGGGCGCGCGGGGCGGGTCGCAGAGGGCGTATGCTACCGGTTGTGGACCAAAGGGCAGGAGGGCGCGCTCTCAGCCTATCCACCGGCTGAGATTGAAGCGGCCGATTTGGCCGCATTTGCGCTTGAACTTGCGGTGTGGGGCGCGCGCCCGGATGAGCTCCCGCTTTTGACCCCGCCCAACCCGGGCAGCTTTGCTGAGGCACAAAACCTGTTGCAGATGTTGGGCGCGATTGATGCCGACTGCCGGATCACGGAGCATGGCAAAATGCTCGCGCGCCTTCCAGTCCATCCGCGTCTCGCGCATATGCTCGCCACGGCGGGGCCCAAGGCCGCCAAACTGGCAGCACTTCTGTCTGACCGAGATCCGCTGCGGGGGGCCGATGTTGATATCACCTTGCGCCTAAAGGCCTTGCAGTCGGGCGGCACGCCGGCGCTCAAAAGGATCAGGGAGGAGGCCAAAAGGCTGGCGCGCCTCACGGGCGGGCTTTGCGCACGTGAGATCACGACGGCGGGTATGGCCGCGCTTGCCTATCCCGACCGCATCGGCCAGCGCCGCAGAGGTGAGGCCCCGCGCTTTGTCTTGGCTGGGGGAAAGGGCGCTGTGATGCCTGATGGCGACCCGATGAGCGGCGCGCGTTTTATCGTGGCCACGGATCTCGACGGCGACCGGCGAGAGGCGCGTGTCCGTCAGGCGATAGATCTCAGCCAAGCGGAGTTGCGGGATCTCTTCGCAGATCAAATCCAGCGAGAAGACGTCTGTTACTGGGACAAACGCGAACGCCGCGTCCTGGCACGGCGGCAGGAACGGTTTGGTGCTCTGGTGTTAGAAGACCGTGCGTGGAAGGACGCGCCGGGTGACGCCTTGTCCCGTGCGATGCTCGATGGTGTACGTGACCTTGGGATCAATTGGAGCAAGGGTGCCCACCTCTTTGCTGCCCGGGTCACAGTGCTGCATGAGGCCGGTGAGGACCTGCCCGACATGGCTGAGGATGCCTTGCTTGATACGGCTGAGGACTGGCTCCTGCCGTATCTCAAGGGTCTGAAAACGGCGGCGGATTGGAAGGCGTTCGACATTCTTGATGCCCTGCGCGCGCGGTTGACATGGGAGCAGATGACAGCACTTGATGCCAAGGCACCGCCCAGTTTCACAACGCCATTGGGCCGCAAAATCGCGATAGACTACGCAGGAGACA
>ERZ1740068.504-NODE-504-length-18492-cov-9.349189_pt1 | contig 18492 bp, 17 predicted proteins | sample MGYA00581735_ERZ1740068 | MGnify/ENA primary metagenome ERZ1740068 (study PRJEB43018, sample SAMN04849740) | marine metagenome | isolation source: floating plastic debris | place: Pacific Ocean | collected 2008-08-30 | study: EMG produced TPA metagenomics assembly...
TCAACCTATGGTACAATGCACATCCAAAAAGTCATTCATACCAGTGGAAAAAACGGACAAGTTGGTATTGGAACTACTTCAATGGGCACGCATAAACTTGCTGTTGAAGGGTCCATAGGGGCAAGAGAAATCATAGTAGAAGCAAGTGGTTGGTCTGACTTTGTATTTGAGAACGACTATGAATTGAGAACTCTGGAAGAAGTAGAAGAACATATAAGTAAGAACGGTCACCTTCCTGAAATTCCAAGCGAAGCAGAAGTAACCGAGAAAGGAATCAACCTAGGAGAAATGAATGCAAAATTGCTTCAGAAGATTGAAGAACTTACTCTCTACATGATTGACATGAACAAGCAAATGAAGACCCAAACTGCTGAAATCAAGAATTTGAAGCTCGAAAACTCCAAATTAAAAGAAAAGGTGAATAGCCTTGAAAATAAATAAACACCATAACGGGCACTAAAATGAATATGCTAACAGAGCCATCTCACAAAGCAATACAAAACAGAGGTTTCTAGGTTTCTGTGCTTTTTGGAAACTGGGACGCATATTCATTTTAGTTAGACATCACCAACAACCCACCATGAAGAAAATCTTGATTGAATCCACCAACGAAGTAAGTCACAACTTATTAATCGATGCTTTCTCGAACCAAGGAATCAATTTCAGCCAGCGCATTTTATCAGATGCTTCATTCCCTTCAGTATCGGGGACAGCCTACGCTGAGATTTCAATTTCCTACAAATACCTGAAAGAAGTGGAAGCGGTGCTGGAAGCGCTGTCCGAGGAAGACTATCGACTAAGGATAACGAATGATTCCAGTGGAAAAGGTAAATTTTCCAGAATCGCACTCATTGTCTATTCCATCGTGGTGACATTACTACTTTTCAAATATTGGCATATCAATTATCTCAACACAATAGATAAAAACTTCGTGATCAAATGGAATCACAGCAATGTGGCTTTGTCATACACCGACAAAAAAAATGGCAAACTGGTAAGCCGATTCATTGATGAGAATTACGATAACAATTTCGAGCGCTTTGAAGGGTATGTAAACAGCATAGGGCCATCCACAGTATCTCTTGATAAAGATGAGAATGGTTATTACGAGGAGACATTCTTTTTCGACTTTTATGGAAAGCCCACTGGCATGGGAATTGACAAAGACGCAGATGGTTCTTTTGATTACTACGAGCTGATCACCGATGAGAATGATACCTTAAAATTTGAAGACAAAAACCATAATGGCCGAATGGAATGGAGTAATAAAAAACAGGTGACCACAACTGCTGAGGCGCCGTGAGCGTTCCTGTTGTTCCTGATGCTTTCTATCAACCCCCGTCTGGCTTAAGCCCTCAAATAAAGATGAAGTTTGTAACTTCATGGTTGGAATCCTGTAGCTTCCATCATGACCTATTCCACTCCATAAGTTTAGAACCGGATTTCCATCACTTAACCGCCCTGCCACTATCCCCCAATAAGCTCAATCGCCCCTCAAAAAATAAAAAAACAAAATTCTCTGATTATAAAACGCTGCTTGTGACCACTCATTACTAAAGGCGGTTGCTGAAAAGCCCAAACAGAGTAGGCACTATTTTAAACGATCAATGAAATGAATCACAAGAAATTGAATTTACAAAGTCTGGCAGTAAAGAGTTTCATCACCAACCTGGACCAGGATTTTGACGGTCAAACCATCATGGGCGGAAGAAAAGCACGCTCTACTGCAAAGTGGTGTAAAAAAGAAATATTCTCCAAAGACTTCTGCCCTGCATAGTATCCGCAGACAATAGTGTCTCTCTCTGGAACACCGGATGATGATTGATGTATTCACATAAAGGGGATTTGTTCCCCTTTTTTGGTGCCCATCCCTGTAAAGAGACCTGCGATTTTCTATCCCCCACTGGCTTAAGCTTAACGACAGTGAGGTGTATAGATTGGACAGTAAGAAACACATTCGCCTTTGCCACCCGAGCGGGACGCTCTCGATTTAGGAGGCACAAGCGGGACGCTTGCGCCAGTAAGTGATTGATTCGCGTTGCCCAAATTACCATAAACCACTGATTACCAGCACATTTTTCTTTACACAAAACCACTGTCATATCCGTGTCACATGGGTGTCATACCCGCGTCAGCCCAACTTACAACGCCATCAAGTGCGCAGTCGTTAAATTTGTAGAACGATTTATACAAGCACATACAATGACAGATTCGCAAACAACAAATGTAAGAGATATCAAAAACCTGAGACTGGAACGACACTGGTCGCAGGAACAACTGGCAGAGATGAGTGGGTTGAGTTTAAGAACCATTCAACGCATTGAAAACGGTGAAAATGCCAGCCTGGAATCACTGAAAGCTCTGGCATCCGTTTTTGAAACCGATATTGCAGATTCGGACAAAGAAGAAGAATTGGCACAAGCCAGGAAGGAACAGGCCTATGTTCAAAATGTAAAGGGTTTTTACAAACTGCTTGGCCTGGCTGTCTTCAGTTTGGTCACTTTCCTTGTCATTGCCATATTCAACTCCGAGGCATGGTATTTCTTTTTTTACATGCTCATCTTCTATGCGGTGACCCTGGCCATTTACTCCATTAACTCCTTCGACTTCTTTGGGAAAGACTGGGAGAAAAAAATCATCGCAAAGAAATTCAGGAAGTGATGATGTCAGTCTGGCTTTTGTCCAACGGCAGCGTAACTGTGCGTAGTACCGGCACTCCTGGTTCGGCGCCCCGCCTTTGCAGGCAGGCGCAGCACATCTGCGAAAGGGCGCATACAGTTCTCTGGCGACAAAGCAGGACCTTTCTGAAGTGTTTCCAAAACAGAGCTTTCAGGCGTTTTCTTCAGCAAATAGTATTGCTGCTGGCCAAATGGCGGAGTAGGTAGACTATGAACTTTGTCCCAAAACCCAATGGAAAAAAGTAGCATGGCATAGGTGTTCAATAGCAGAAGTGTCTTAATGCGCCGCCTGATACAGGAAGCCTCATCAAATATGAGTTTGATCATCGTAGTTGGTATTTGGTGGTAAGCTATTGGTGTACAGACTGCACCTGGCATCTGGCCAAAAGCCGCATTCTGTTGGTTGAGGACAAAGAAGAGCATCAGACGCACTTTCTCCAAAATAATATGGGGTAGTAATTGGGTAGTTTTGTAGCGGGAACGGTGCCACTTTATCTGAAACAACTTGATAAAACCTACTTAATTCGCTAGAAGCCCGGCGGGCTAAATAGTAGGCAATAATGCAAGATTAGGCAGGGTAGTAAAAGGGTGGTATTGTTAAAATGATGGTATGAAACCCCTAACAGACACTTTACCTGGGAACTTTCGCTTGTATTTCGGTTGCCTTAATCCTGGCTTCCTGCCTGGAGCTGATTTCCAGTTTTTTATACAGGTGCTTGATATGGTACTTCACCGTATTGACAGAGATAAATAACTCATCAGCAATTTCCTGATTGGTTTTAGCCTGGGAGATGAGCGAGATGATTTCAATTTCACGAAGGTTTAGTTTGGCCTGTGAGATGGTGTTTTCTTTTCCTTGCTTGAGTTTGATAAATTGTTCTTCCAATTGTGAGATTTCACTGGTATAGTCAAAAATTGCTGATTTTAGTTTGTCATTTTCTCGTCTAAGCGCTTTCATCCTAAACATGACCGCATAGCTCAAAACCAGCATTTCACACACCCCACCGATTTTGACCAGATTGGTATTGATGCCAATATTGGGCAATCCCCAGGCAGGCGCAACATAAAAGTCGATGGTCATGAACAATAGAAAGCCGTACGCTACCACAAAAAAACGCGCAAAGGAACTTCTCTTACTTAGCCAGACGGCAGAAACCCAAAAGACCACCAGGGTAGATACTACTATGGTGTCAGCCATGATGAACCAGTGAGGGTTGTCGTTGACCAGGTAAATACCATAACCTACTGCCGTGAACCCAATGAACACTGCCAGGGCATATTTCATCTTGGGTAGGTGCAGGTGGTATTCCAGAAAGGTGGCAGTAAAGGCAGAGCCGATGACAATTAATCCAAAATGAAAAATCATATCCCCATCACGCACGAGCCAGGGGATGTTACCGAATTTGTAAAACAAACCATCGCTGTAAAAGAAACTCATCGTAATAGTGATGAGCGTAAGGGTGTAGAGTAAAAACGTTTTGTCTCCAAAGGTGAAAAAGTAAAACAAGTTAAAGATCATGACCATGATAGCAAAGCCATAGTAAAGCCCAAAAATCAGGTGTTGATCTCGCAGGTGTGACAGATAACGTGTTTGTGGATATACCTGGATGGGAATAAACGCTTCCTTTTGACAAATGACTTTGATATACAGTGTCTGCTGGCTACCAACAGGATAGGAATGGAAACCCTGATCAATCGTTCTTGAAACACTTTGTTGATTGATAAAGGCTTTTGTTACTGTAATTCTTGCCGAATTGATTTCGAGAACGGCAGGTTCACCGCTATTCTCTGCTTTAATCCAGTAGGTTCCTGGCGATAATCCCAGATTGAGCTTGCCTTGAAAAGAACTGAACCGTTGCTTGATGATAGATTGCTGATTTTGCTGAGTTGATTGATCACCGTAACAAGAGAGATATACCTGTGCACATCCTGTACGGGAAAGAAACATTAATATAACCAATGAGGAGACAGCAGCTATGCTCCACACGGAGTTGGTCATGATCAATCTCATGGAAAACAATGTCATTTCGGGGTTAACGCAAACATTTGACCTCGTTCCTGACTATGACGTAATTGTAACTTCAGCAACAATGTGCCATAGAGCGCATCTTAGATCAAAAAGAATTTCCTATGTTACCCGCTTCCTACGTTTTGGGATTATCTAAATCTATCCTTTCCAAAAGCAAGCTCTTAGGTATAAATCATTTATCAATATAAGAAAATTATATCAAAAACATCAGCTTCAATCACTACCGCAGACAGACATTCATCCCGGTACTTGCCATAGCACCTGATAAAAGAAGTCAAATGGCCTTTCTCCGCGAAGAATATGCTCATTTCTTTGTCTGATATTGCGATGCGTGTTTTGGATGAAAACCGAGAGTCCCCTACTCACAGTTGATCCTACAACTTATCGCACAGCTTTCATCTCGGTCTGGGACACAAAGTCACCGCAAGCAAAAGAAGGAATAATCGAGTGACGCAGCAAATTACTCTGGCCGGGTTCACGCATGTAAGAGACATACACGTCTCACATGAAGGTTTTTAGTTAATCACAAACACACTATATTTATAAGGACTGAAAAGTAGCAGGCAACCAGCGCACCTCGAAAAAACTAGTTATGCCAACACATACCGATAAAAGTCAGGAAAGTCAAAATAGCGCAGTAGCTCATGCGATCTCACAACAAAGAAGCAGCGATGGAGCTTCTATGCAATTTATTGACAATCGTCCTGAAGCCATTCAAATGCGGAAGGCACAAGAAGTGATGCGCAATCACAACCACAGAACCACCTTACAGTTTGAGGACAATAGACCAGAAGCAATTGCACAGAGAAAACTACGAAGCACAGGGAAAGAAAGTCTGCAAGGAAACGAATTTACTCAGTTCAAAACGATGAGTGATGACCCCGTCACTCAACTAATATCCATATCCGGAGAGACGTATGCCCCTGCCCGTCGAGCTGGTTCTCCACAAGCACGGTTGCAACTTTGGGGCATGGTTGAGCAGGTTCTTGGTCAGCGGTACTTATCAACCCATGGCTGCAAAGGAAAGTTCATGAATTGGGTAAAAGAACCGGGAGACTATCCAAATCTTCCCACGGCAGCTGAAAGCTTCGTAGATGAGGCGGTTGCCCAGGGATGGGCAAAACCATTCAAACTTAACAGACCTAAATGGCCAGATGATATCTCTGAGCAAAGTGAACGTGGTGAGGATATCAGACACATAGTAAGAAATGCCACTATTAAAAAGTCGTTACAAAATGAGCTGGACAGTCAAACGGATGCAGACATGGCACACGACATGATGAATATGCTCGCCAGGGATATCGGCATCAATGATCAAGTTGGAAAAGCACCGCATCTCATTATGAAAGCAATTTACAATAAATGCTACCTCAACAGAGGGAACCTTTGGAGTGGCCCCGGGGCCGTTAACCGCGCCATTGGCCTGATGGCTGATCCACTGATGGCCTTGGGAAATGCCTATCGGGAAGAGCCCGCGATCCAAATCACAAGCCAGGATGTTAGACAATACTTTGAAGAAATTTGGAATACAGCTAAAGCTAAATTAGCCATTGTGATAAAAAACGGTAAGCGGTTAAACCCTCAGACACAAGCTACTTTCTTCCAGGGCTTCGACCATTGGTCCAAAACCTTCTCTGATTATTTACTTCAAGCCCAGGCTCAGCTGATTCAAAACGCTGATGAAGGCATGGTCTCTGCCTATCAGATAGGAACCCAATTATTTGAAGTAGGAGCAAATCTTGGATTCGATACACCCGATATTCATCCTAATATTCGCGAGTTGATCCAGGTGGAGCAATTTCTTGCCAATTACACTGGTAGCGATCCAGACGGGCTATCTGATCACCTGAAACTCTTCATGCAGATAGGCGGAGGCCTGAACTAGCAAGGGATATACCGGAATCCCTGTCTGGCTTAAACCTGGAAACAGCAGAAAGTTTGTAGTTTTTCATATTAAGGGGTATTTTCCCAATTTTACAAAAGATCATGAGAAACTCGTTATCCATACTGCTACTACTAATAGTCCCGCTGATCAATACAAAGGCGGAAATCATAGACGGCCCTGCAAACGTAAGAGAACAGCCAAACGGTGTCATCAATTATGTACTCAACAATAACCAGTATGTTTATGCGCATGAGTTAAGTGATAATTGGTTCAAATTAACTGTCACGGCTTTAGTAAAGAAGGAAGATCTGCAAAATGACACACTCATTTCAAAGGGTGCTCTGCTATATGGACAGGATTACGCTACGCCAATTGGGAATACTGAAAGTCGGTTGAACATATCAGGATATACTATGGAGACAGAAAATGAAGACTTCATTGAAGTGATGCTCTTTGGATATACTTTTAAAAACAACATCAAAGTTGAATCAATCCTGGAAAGGGAAGTTGAGAGAATATTGAATCATTCAATCCTGGAAGATTTACCAATACTCAAGAAAAAGTTTAATTTCAATGAATACCAAGTCGGAGAATACTATGTCTGGACTACCTATGATTGGGAGAACCCCTGGGGAAGCGCCGATTTTAGGATGATGATCTATTTCAATTCCGACAAAAAGATCATTGGAGTGGCAAATATCAATAGAAAGCTCAGCATCAAGAAAAAGTCAGAGTCCACTATAGACAGGAACTACAGAATGCAGTACATAATTGATATGCCAGAAAAGGAGCAAAAGATTTTTGAGGACCTCATGACACGAGCCTTTGCGACAAGAGACTAAAAAATCAGCCTATGCATTATTCTTACAGTAAAGATTATCAAATATGAAAATTATAATCCCATTCCTATGCTTCGCGATCGCTTTATTAGCTGGATGCGATGCCAGTGATGATGAAGATTGTATAAAAACAATTACCATCCCTCAGGTGTACATCGTGAATAACCAAACATACAGTTACGACATCACTGAAGAAGTCCCTTGTGACTTTCCTGAACCCACCACTCCTGAATTCATTGAGCCACCTGAGTTGGAAAATTTCACCTACGAAGTATTGAACTTTAGGTTTACACCCGATACCGGGAACAATACTTCCAGGTTACAATTTGAAATCAAATTGAATAACCCCAATGACTATAATGCAAGGGGGATTCCTATCTTGACCACCAATTCAGACGGACTAGAGATTAGAAGAAGTTTTTCAAATGATGCTTCAATCCCTTGTCTTGAGATTGAAGCAAATGCTGATTGCATTTTGACTTATGACCAGGAAAGCTCATTAGACCTGGGAATCATCAATTCAATTGAATTGATCAATGTGCAATATCTACTGACTAACTGAGTCGTCCTTCAATCATTTTCCGCCCCAGAGCGACTCACTATTGCCAGGATACTGAAGCCACCCAGTCCTCCAGGGTCTGAGGCTGGACAGACAGTAGTGCATTGGTACCCGCAAAGTCTTTATGAATAATCCGCTCATAGTCTTTGTTCAGGTTGCGATAGGCGTTGGAGATTTCTCTGGCGGCCAGCTCGCCAAAACCTGTTGTCAGCTCTTTCTGAAAATCATCTGGTGAGATAGGAATGAAGTTGACTGCTTTGCCAATATGACTGGAAATGGCTGCTGCAATTTCACTACCCGTCCATAAGTTTCCACCGATTGGTAACACTTTTCCTGCCAACTCAGGGTGATTGAGTGCACTCACTACATAGTTTCCTAAATCAGCATGACTGACAAAAGGTGATTTTTCTGTAGCACTCACAGGATAAGGTAAAATGCCCTGTCCCATAATGACAGGTATTGACCATGGAGCGGAAATATTGTCTACATAAATATCTGGCGACAGCGTAATGACCTTTAAACCTGATGCATCTAATAACTCCTGCGCCGCTATTTTTATGTCGATTAGTAAAAAACCTGTGGGGTCTTTGGGCAAGTCTGAAGTAGGGTTGAAAACAATTAGATCAACCCCGGCATTTTTAGCACTTTCTATCAAATTGGAGGTATAAGTTTTTACAACCTCCAAATCAAAAATCAGGGGCATGGTAAATACTACGGCATCCACACCCTCAAGTGCTGATGACAAAGCGGATGTATCACGAAAATCACCCACTTGATAGACCAATCCTTTGATACTGGAATCTATGTCTTCTGGCTTTCTACGTAAGCTGATCACTTCATGACCTGCTGCTATCAACTTGTGAGCAATGTTACCTCCCTGGAAACCGGCTGCCCCGGATACAAATACTTTCATTCTTATGGTCTTAATTATTTGGAATCTTTGGCAAACCTATTCCTAAACCCTACTTTTGTCAAGTACCTACCTAAAAGTAGGGTACTTACTTATTTCTCCTATTTGCCAACGCAATCAATGAGGCACTATGAAAAAAGAAAATTTTCTTTCCGTTACTTGTTCTGTTACCCGTGCACTGATGGTCATTGGGGGCAAATGGTCACTCAGAGTGCTGGACGAAATTGGTACCGGCAAGAAACGTTTTGGAGAACTCAAACGTGGTATTCCGGAAATCAGTGAAAAAATGCTGATACAAGAATTGAAACTGCTTACCCAAAATAAAGTGATCAAAAGAAAATCATATCACGAGGTGCCACCACGTGTAGAGTATTCTTTGACGGCGTTAGGCCTCAAAACCTTACCCATCCTTGCGCAAATCAAAGACTTTGGAGACACTCTTTTGGAGAATGCTGGCGACGAGCAGTGAGGCGGCATCGGCTTTATTTCAACATAAGTAGTACTCCAACATCGGGAATGAGCTCACTCAACTTCTATCAAAAATCACAAAGGCAAATGAGACACATCGCATTACTACTGGTCATCGTCGCCATGGCAATGGCCAATCGCTGCACAAACGGACCCACCAGGCAATTGCAGGAATGGCTGGCGAACCCGGTTGAGGACAGGACACCGTTGGCACAATTAGACTTCGCGACTGCACCTTTGACCAAAAAACAAGCCGAAGCTGTCCAGCAAATCTTATACCTGGACCATCAGCGGAGGCTTAAGGAGATTTATGAACAACAATGGAATAACAGAGTCCTGGTGCTGGATGGGAAGAAAATGCCCTTTTACTATCAGACATTTGGTAGTGAACCTTCAGGTGAGAAAAGCTTGTTCATTTCGCTGCATGGAGGTGGAGGCACCACACCCGCTGTAAACAATCAGCAGCATGAAAACCAAAAGCATTTGTACGATGACATCATGCAGAAAATTGGCGGTGTTTACTTAGCCCCCAGGGCGCCCACTAACAACTGGAATCTATGGCATGAAAACCACATCGATGATTTCTTAAGTGTCATCATCCAAATGGCGGTGGCCATGGAAAACATCAACCCCAACAAGGTGTATTTGCTGGGTTATTCCGCAGGTGGAGATGGGGTTTTTCAATTGACCCCACGCATGGCAGACAGGTGGGCGGCAGCATCCATGATGGCAGGACATCCCAATGAGACGTCACCCCTGGGGCTCAAAAACATCCCGTTCGCCATACACATGGGCGCTCTGGATGGCAGCTATAACAGAAACAAAAAAGCCGCTGAGTGGAAAACGTTACTTGATGACCTGGAGCGTGACGCACCGGGAACCTATATTCATCAGGTCACGCTGCACGAAGGGAAAGGGCACTGGATGGAATTGCAGGATTCCGTTGCGCTTCCCTGGATGAAAGGCCACCAACGCAACCCCTATCCTACCAGTGTAGCATGGCTACAGGACGATCGTCACCACACTGGTTTTTATTGGTTGGCCGTGCCTCTGGATTTAATTAAAACAGGCGGCAAGGTGGTAGCTGAATATGACCCACAACAAAATGAGCTCAATATACTCTCCAATTACAGTGAGGTGCTTCACCTATACATGAATGATGAAATGTTGAATTTGGACGATACGGTCACTATCAAATACCAGGGCAATAGCATTGCCAAAGGCCTCTTCAAAAGGTCTGTTTTAAATATCTACGAATCGCTGTCTGCCAAAGGAGATGTCAATTTGTCTTTCCCCACTATGGTCTCAGTAACCAATAATCAGACGGTTGAAGCACAGTAGGCAGTCCTCACTAAAAATGGCAGTAAAACGCAAATCATTACCGACTGGATTCCGATACCTTTTTACCCGAAAAGAGATCAAAGTAATTGAAGCTGAAATTGGTCTCAAATTCCAATCAATTATTAACGGCAACATCACCCACTCTCAAAAGTTTGAGAAAGACGCACACTTTCAATGCTTTCTACATCCACTTCGCATTTCAGCAACGCTGGACGATGGCTGGGCTTTTTCCATGCTCCAAGAAGGCCTTAGGAATGAACTAATCCCTGAGGAATTGGATGCGGAATTCAAACAGCTGGCGACAAAAATAATCAGGAATTATGTGCACAAAATCCGCAATTCTAAAGAGACTGATTTGCTCAATCAACCTGAACTATGGATTAATGCATTCATCAGCGATTACCAACTGAATGTGAGCAGCAGGGAGGAAAAGTGACGTAATCTCTACCTGAATCTCGGGCTAAGGATAGAAGCCCCTGATCAAGTCTGGGGCAGGCTACCACAAGAATCACCCCGTTACTTTAAACGGGGAGCCTGACCCCGGACTGCGCGTCCCGGACTGCGCCCCGGGCTAAGGATAGAGTGGATACCCCGGACCCTGGACTTGATCCAGGGGAGGAGTATGAGCGAAAGCCTGACCCCGGACAGTACACCTCTTCCGTGATCACTGAAACTGTTAGCGTCTGTAGTGATCCGGGGGAGCCCCCAAGGACTTTAACCACGTGATGAGCAATGACAATACCCATTCTGAAATCTCTGGGAAAATGCTTTATTTTACCGCCAGGTACAAAACCAGAAAGGGAATATCTCTCAAGAAAAATCGCCCATGAATGATCCTATCGCATTTGCCACTTTATTGATCCATCTGAACAAGGAAATCAGCTTTAGCCCAGAGGATTTGGAAAAATGTAAGCCCTTTTTTAAGATCATTCGTGCCAGGCAAGGCGAGTTCATCATTAAGCCAGGGGTCAATGTACATGAGCAATATTTCATTGTAGAAGGTTGTGTGAGGGTGTATCACCACGACCTGGAAAATGACCGCGAGTATACTTTGTTGTTTGGCATTGAAGAGTGGTGGATCAGTGATTTCATTGCTTATCACCTCGACTTGTCTTCTCGTTTGTATGTGGAATGTACCCACCCCAGCACGCTGATCTCGATCTCAAAAAATGACCTGCATGCGCTTTATAAAATGGTGCCTGCTTTTGAATCTTATTTCAGGCGAAAACTGGAGCGGGCGTTTGCCTTCAACCATCAGCGGATTCTTTCCCTGCAGAAGGACTCCGGCGAACAACGTTACCTGGATTTCATCCATCAGTACCCCAATATTGAACAGCGTGTAAAGAACTATCAAATCGCCTCCTACCTGGGCATTGCACCGGAGAGTTTAAGCCGAATTCGTAACCAATTGGCCAAAAAATAACATAGATCAATTTTTCCCGATCGCTTTCTAACAGACCTCAACCACTTTTTTGCCCGCCTGCCCGCAGCTTTGTATCAGCAATAAAAGCAAAGCTGATGAATACCCAAAACATAAACGTTTTTGCCCGCTGGAAAGTAAAGCCGGGCCAGCTGGAAACAGTGCTGCCGCTGATCCATTCTCTGGTAGCGGAAAGCAGAAAAGAGCCTGGCAATATTGAGTATACTGTTTGTGAGGCACTGACGGACCCTTATAGCTTCCATCTGTTTGAGAGGTACACTGACATGGCCGCCATAGAAGCGCACAAAGCGTCTGCGCATTTTCAACAGATCGCATTGGCAAAAATTGTCCCGCTGCTGGAAGAAAGGGAGGTATTCATCACCAAAACGATTTCAGAAGCTTAATCAAAACATGATTCATTATGTCAAAAAGAATTTTATTCATTGTATCAAGCGCCGATAACATTGGCCCAAAAAACAGAAAAACAGGCAACTTCTTACCCGAGGTGTCTCACCCATACTCCGCTTTTATGGAGCAGGGATATGAGGTTGATTTTGCCAGTATCAAAGGAGGATCTGCCCCACTTGATGGCGCTGACCTACTGGACGATCCTTTGAACAAGTCTTTCATGGAAGGTGAAGGTGCTCAGTCTTTTGCTGCCACGCATGAAATTGCCTCAGTCGACACGCAGGCGTATGATGCCATCTTTGTGCCCGGCGGATTGGGACCAATGGCCGATATGCCTGAGAATGAAACAGTGCAACGCGCCATTGCTGATACGTATGAAAGAGGCGCCGTAGTGGGAGCCGTCTGTCATGGGCCTGTTTCTTTGCTCAACGTGAACCTGTCTGATGGCAGCGCTCTTATCGATGGCAAAACCATTGCTTCATTTACCAACGAGGAAGAAGACGGCTATGCCAAAGAGGACGTACCATTTTTACTGGAAACTGCGCTGAAGGAAAAAGGTGCCAGGTTCATCTCGGTAGCCCCGTGGCAACCCAATAGTATTGCGGATGGCAAACTGGTAACAGGACAAAATCCGGCTTCTGCCATAGGCGTGGCAGAGAAAATGATTGGCCTCCTGGAAAACTAATCACTATCACCACAAGTAACTGGGTCTTCAGGGGGCGCAGTTGCTTTTGAGGGATTTCTAACGCCAGATTGGAAGATTCTTTTGATGCCCTGCCTCAAAAACGGAGTCTGACAACGCTAAGCCGGGTCGTGAAGATCGGATACCATCAAAAATCGACAGAAAGTTGTTAGAAGTGCTCCTGGGCAAAAAAGAATGATCTATGTAATCCATTCTTAACCCGAAAAATTCGGGACTTATTTGTACTTAGGTTGTACTTATCTGATCGGGACGCGTAGTCAAACAGCGTAATTGATTTTTTTCTACCCAGAAATGCACACCCACTTCCTGGGTGTTTTCTTTTTTCTAACTGTTGCAGTTTGGTCTGGAAATCAATCACTTGTGCGCGGGACCGCCCAGGCAAGGGCTTAGTTTGTCATGAATAATTACGGTTAATCCTTAGCCTGATCGTAAAACGATGGAAACAATCTCCTCCGAAAATGAGGAGATTGTTTCCATTCACTCACCAGGGGTTACAACCACCTCAATCATTTCGCAAGTTTTCAGGCACATTCATGTTGGCTGTTTTAGCTGTTTGTGAAATCACTGTTAACAGTGCTACTGCCAGCATCAGTGCCCCCGCAGCTATGAAATAGGAGGGATTAAGACCAATCCTATGGGCAAAACCGTCCAACCAGCTTTTCACTAAAAAGTATCCCACAGGCATTGCAATGAGGATAGAGATGAGGATGAGCACTATAAATTCCTTGCTCAACAGCTGAACAATTGCAGAATTGCTGGATCCCAGCACTTTTCTGATGGCAATTTCTTTAAACCGCCTTTGTGTATTGTAAGCAGCCAAAGCCAGCAAGCCCAGACAAGATACGATGATGGCTATGGCCGCAAAGTACTTAGACAACGTGGCTATTCTTTCATCCTCCTTGTAAAGCTTGTCATACTGCTCATCAATGAAATTAAGTTCAAAAGGGTATCCGGGATTAAAAGCGTGATGCAAATCCTCTATTTTACTGATGGTTTCTCTTTGGTTTTCAGCACGAAGTCGCACGACAAAATTTTTCCCATTTTGATTAACCTTGAAAAAGAACGGGGCAATTTCAGCTTGTATGTTGTCAAAATGAAAGTCCTTGACAACACCTACGATGGTAAGCATCTCATCAAAGTAGATTCTTTCACCTATGGGGTTTTCATAGCCGGTGAGTTGGGCAGCTGTCTCGTTGAGAACTACACTGGTCTGGTCTGTAGCAATGTCCCTGGATAGAAAGCGACCTGCTACCAGTTCTACCTGGAGCAGTGCCGCCATGTCATAGTCACCTTCAATGAAACTAAAGTCAATGTCTCTTTCTTCTTCCTCCTGGTTCTTCCACTGTACATCACTACCACCACTGATCTTACCTGGCAATGAGCCACTCATGTGGGATATATTTGTTACACCGGGAATACTCCTGACTGCCTCCAGGAAGGCATCAGACGATTCTCTCAGTTTTCCTTCTTTCTTAAATACCAGCAAATGTTCATTGTTATATCCCAGACTGAAATTCTGCATGTACTGAATTTGTATATAGGTGAATATCACGGCGATGATCAGCACAACAGAGACCGCAAACTGAAAAACCACCAAACCCTGGCGTATCCACAATGCGCCAGAATCACCCCTCAATTTTCCTTTCAGGGCATTTACAGGTTTAAAACCCGAGAGGTACAGACCTGGATAAACCCCCGATACAAGTCCTGTTATCAGAGTGATGATTAAAATAGGAATGAGCAGACCAGCAGCCTGAGCGATGGACAGTGTTTTCTCTGTAATCTGATTGAAATGTGGAAGCAACAAAATAACGAAACCAATGGCCAGTATTAACGATAGGATAGATATGAAAACTGACTCGCCAAAACACTGGTAAATCAATGTGCTGCGTTGCGCTCCGAGTGCCTTTTTTACACCAATTTCCTTAATTCTCCGAGCTGCCTGAGCCGTTGAAAGGTTCATGTAATTGATACAGGCAACGAGCAATACAAAAATGGCAATGAGTGAAAAGATCCTCACATAGACCACTCTTCCTGCCACAGGAAAACCATTCTCATATTTGCCATAGAGGTACTTATCTGAATATTTTTGAACAAACAAGGTTTGGTTTGAATCTTCAATTTTTGTCTTCAAGAAGTCTTTAATCTTTCTATTGAATGCATCAATATCCACACCCTCGTTCATCACCAAATGCGCTCGTGTGCCCTCATGATCCCACTGCCGGAAACCAGGGTTTTCCTCCAAAAACAAATCATAGCTAAATAGCACATCAAAATCCAGTGAATTCTCATTGTCGGAACTAAAGACACCGGAGACGATGTATGGGCCTGTGAACTGATACCCTTTAAATGAAACCGTCCTACCCACAGCCTCATCAGGACTGGTGAATAAGCGCCACGCCATCTTTTCTGAAATCACAATTTTACTTTTATCCGACAAGGAGCCTGCTTTACTTCCGGCTACAAATTCACTACGGAACAAATTGAAATATTCCTGAGTAGCGAAATGCGGTACAGCTCTTATGAACTCACTTTGAGAGGAGAGCATTCCCTCGTACCATGGCACGGTAATCATTGGGACAGCATAGTCTATTTCCGGAAACGTACTCACCAGAGCTTCAGACAACGGACCATGCGTCGTCTCTTCTGTTTGGACACCATTTTGATAGTTGGTATTCACCATCACCTGGTAGTGTCTTTGGCTGTCTTTCTCTCCAAAATGGTCCATGCTGAGCTCATCATTTACCCATAAGTAAATCAACAGCGCGCTGGCCAAACCAATAGAAAGCCCAAACAAATTGATAAGAAAGGTACTTTTGTACTTTTTAAAACTTCTAATTGAGATTAAAATGTTGTGTTTTAGCATAGCAACTTTATTTATTGAGTATTGACTTTTTCCCCGGAAAAGAAGATAAAAAATGATCCCAATGGCCTCTCTCAGGTAGATTAATCTGGCCATATATACACCCCTCGTCTCTACATTGATCTGAAATAACTCGTCCAGGTCCCAGAGGGCAGTAGAAAGAAAATCATAAGAACAAAAGCTCTCAAGTAGCCACTTTCCAAACCGTGGAGGACTTGCGCCTTTACTTTTCCCACTCATGACTTGAGCCAGTCAATTTTAACTTGAGGGAGACGACTGAAAAGCTCATTACGCATATTCCTGACTTCACTCAAAGCAACAACACCTTCTTTTGTGATATCATAGTATTGCTTTCTTCTCCCCCCTTGCTTCTCAGTAATGCCACCTATTCGGGAACTGACCCATCCTTTTTCTTCGAGACGCTGAAGGGCAGCATACAATGCACCAAGACTTATCTTTTTCTTGAGCAAATCCTCCAATTCCATTTTAATGGTAACGCCATAGGCATTGTCTTGAAGGGTCCCCGTGGCAAGGAGTACCAACTCCTCAAATGCACCCAAAGTGACCTTTTTCATATCATTTCTTTTTAGTAATAAATATGAAGATAGCACTTTATTACTAAAAAGAGAATAAATAAGTATTAAAGTTCTGAAAGACCTGTTACAAAAGTTATGACGCAGTTACTTCCCTATTTGCAATCAACTAATATTAGTTATCTACGAATTTACTATTATCCCGGAGTGAATGTAAGTCCAAGCTACAGCGCTACAATCTTTCCCGAGAGAAAGTACCCGCCCGCCAGAGGATGTGTCCCCACATCCGACTACCACTACGTCTCCACTACAAAAATCCCAGCCTCCACAAATTCTTCCAGAATAGGCAACAGCAAATCCACCTCATCGGCGGGAAGTAGTTCTTTTTCCACAAAAAGCCTGGAAAGGTCTGCAATCGTGCGTTCGCCATCTATTTCTTCGATGATCAAAGCAATCAGTTCTGCACCTTCATAGGTCTTCCCACTGGCAAACGTAATGGTGGTGTCTACCTCACCGGCTTTGGTCACTTCACGTGTGACCTGATAGCTCTGATTCAGTTGTAGTACATCCTCCATAGTCAATGCCACAGGCGTTTTATCCAGCTGAAAACAATAGACGAGGTTCTTGAACGCTTTGGTATGAAAAACATGCTCCTCCTCGCAGTGGTTGGCAATGACGGAGTCAGCTTTCAATAATTTGAAGCCGTGACTGGCAAAACAGGCAATTAACTCGTCGCCGCTGTACATTTCTTCCACCTTGCTAAAGTGATATTCCAGCGGACCGAAGTGGATGTAATAGCCTCCATGCTTCAACACCCGCTTTACTTCCGGCAACACCTCCGACAAGGGTAAAACATCGGTGAAATAAATGGAGAAATAAACAGACAGCTCATCGTCAGGCAACGGAATGTGCTCTGCATCTGCCACATAGTGGGTGATCTTGGATTGCTGTTCTTTGGTAAAGCCTTTTCCCTCAGGTGCAATGCTGGCGGTTCGGGGTACTACCGCATGCTGTCCATCTTCAGTGATCCTGGTAATGTCATAGATGGGCACGTCACCGCGCATCAGCTTATGGAACAGGTAGCCCATGCCAAGTGAGTAATCTACTACGGTAATGTGCTCAAAATAAGTTGATAACTCAAAAGCCAGCCTACCCATGCCACCGCCCATGATCATGGCTTTGTCCAGCGATTCCAGCTCATCCAGTACCGACTTCAAAGCCCCTTTCGTGATCCGAATCTCTTCTTCCCCTGTAGCTGTCCAGCACCAGTCGCGCTTGAGATAGGCCAACATGGTCATGTATTCATTGGTTGCATTTTGGTCTGCTACCGCTGCAATGTCGCGCTTGGTCAGGTGCGGTTCTATGTGGCCGATCAGCTCCTCAAATAGCTGGTTGTTATGCGCAGTCGCTGCGCCCATGGTCTTGATTCTGGCTGCAGAAAGTGGATAATCAGCCGCCTTGCCGGCCAACTCACTGGCCCGTCGCTCGTCTCTCCTCACCTGCCGGTCCAGTACCAGATAGACCTGGGAGAGGTAGCTGGTGGGTTCTTTCAAAAACACAGGAGCGGTCCCACCCACCAGTGGATATTCAAACTGACATGACGGGCAAACAAGGTGTACTCCTCTCCTGGCCAATTGTACATTCTCCCCACAGGACAGACATTTTATCGTATTCATTGCGTAACGACTGCGTTAGTTTTTTGAAAATTTCTTAAAGCTACGGAAATATCGGAATTACTGATGAGTGATTTGTGATGAGTAATTACTGCTTTCTGGGATACTCGCCCCATTCGTCAGCTGCAAGCTGACCATTATTCGTAGGTTTAAGCCACCGGCTTCGCCTCAGACTTAAACCAG
>ERZ1740068.505-NODE-505-length-18486-cov-5.969616_pt1 | contig 18486 bp, 10 predicted proteins | sample MGYA00581735_ERZ1740068 | MGnify/ENA primary metagenome ERZ1740068 (study PRJEB43018, sample SAMN04849740) | marine metagenome | isolation source: floating plastic debris | place: Pacific Ocean | collected 2008-08-30 | study: EMG produced TPA metagenomics assembly...
CGTCGGCGCGCAACTGGGAACCGCTGCGCTAGATTAGGCGGTATCGGGTACGGGCAATCATATATCTGCATTTATATCATCAATAGTCGAAGCCCGCACCCGACACTCCGCTTCGCCGCCTAATCTTTCCCAGTTGCCAGATTCATCGTGATTAATGTAGATTTCGACTTCAGAAAAGCAAAATATTCCTTTACCTGTTTCTTGGTTGATTCTCTACTCCTATCTACTTACTCATAGATTTTGACGAAGCATGGTATGTGGAAATTTTGCTGACCTGATTCGAGACGTGTGGAATGTTTCTATAGAGAGAATTGTGTCGTAAACACCTTTTACCGTTGTATCTCTGAACACTCACCATCGCACGTAACCGTGCGATAGTACTTAGGAAATATTCAGAAAGCAAGTAACAACGATAACTACTGACTACAGGATATTAGTAAGGCTACAAAACGAAATCATATAAAACGTCGATGCGTTCATTGCATTTCAAATAGACCCGTCCAAAATATAATCTAGGCACAAAAAATGATCGAAGTGCATAAAAAGAATCCGATGAAAACCTATCAAGTAAATGGTGGGGTTCAAAAGTAAATATTTTAAAGAACTCCAAAAATCCAATACATTATTGGGGAAAATGAAAATTCAAACAAAATTTGGAAAATTAAAATACGTCTTCACTCTTGGGGCTTTGAGTGCAGCTTTTGTAACAGGTATAACCAGTTCTGCTTTTGCTCAAACTGTGGATGGGTATGATGAGAAGCTAGCACCTTACATAAGAGGCAACAACCCACCTCCTGGTGCTGGATCAAACAAACGTTCTATAGTTCGTCCCACTGATTTCCTTCCTCCTACTCCTTTGCGCGTATTTACAAGAATTCTATCAACACCCAATAAAGCTGGAAGTTGGAGGGAAACATATCCGGGCGACCCTGCTGATGTAGACGGTGATGGTCTTAAAGATATGTCCTATCCATACTATCCCAAACATTGGCGCGATAGTAATGGTGATGGATTTTTTGACCAATCTTACGATTCTTCTTATTAACAGCAACGCCACAGGTTTTTAGTAGGGCAAGTGTAATAAAAGATTTCTGCACCAGCAATTGTAGTGAATATAGTTGCACTGTGGCGGCGGTTGAAATCTTTGACTAAATCCAAAATTGAAAATCGCATTATCTCAAGGACAATACTGATGAAATTCAAGTTACCCGTTTTTTGGCTTGCGGCTACTACGACTACTATTTTGGCATCTGTTCTACCTGCCCATGCACAATATCAACATTCGCAGCGACAGCTTAGCTGTGGTTCTAATGCTGGTGTGTGGGTATGCAATCGGAAAACAGATGTTGGTGTAGGTAATCATAGTTATATTTGGGATGCTCGAACTCGGCAAGCCTGTGGAACGCAAGGCAGTTCTGGTGCTTCGGGAACAAATAGGTCTGAGGCTGGTCCGCTTCAGGATAGTTGTAATTTCGTGCCTTTTAGCGAAGGAATAGAAGACAAAATCTTCAATCATTGTAATAAAAATGCTAACAATGGTGTTTGGGTTCCAGGTATCAATGATTGCCACAATGCAGCACAAGACAGTGTAGAACAAAGTGGCTTGAAGTATCCGGGTGCGCCTGGAGGAAGGCTTGGCGACCGTAATTACTCAAATAGTGATAGTCCAGCATGGGTAGAATCTGGGAAAGATGTGTATCAGCGCGATAGTAACGGTGATGGTATTTTAGACCAATCTTACGACCCGTTCTCTTTCTGAAGAATTCCAATAAAAGCTTTAATCTTTTTAGCCGGATTAGCAATCAGAAACTAGCATTGCGTGTCCTTTTTAGGACGAGTATAGTACTAGCTTTTCTTGTTACCTTTTTGCAAAATCTCTACTTTTTGGGAAGAGTTGGTTGACATTCCACCCACTCCTAATACTGATACTGTTGGCGATTCAGGGGTTACATACCCACTTCAATAATTAAAAAAAATCCAAGCTTTCAGTGGGCGATCGCCTTATTGAGTTATGTCTTGAAAAACCGATAAAATCTTGGGACTAAAAGTTTAAACCTAGCATTCGCCAGCAGTATCCTACATCGGTGGAGTTATAAAAATCAGGTAGTTAGATATCACTACAACTGCATAAATAAAGTTGAAGCCAAACCTATTGATTTAGTGAAGGGGTTAAAAGTCAAAATACAAACATAATCCTGAAAAGCAGTTGAATTATGCACGGTTAGGAGAATATGTATTCGATGTTTTTACTGTAATTCCTGGTAGAAATTCTTTTTAAAACCTTCAAAGTAATTTATCTGGAAGAAGTAGATATACCAGATGCATAAAATCTCTCAAGCGCTAACACATTTTAACTGCATAAATAGTGCGAGATATAAACCTATTAACTGAGTAAGATACTCAAGTTTACTGTAGTAATAAATCATCGAACTGACATTGATAAAATTTCAAGGAGCATGATAATGAAATTAAAATTATCCATTTCTTTGTTGACAGCTACTACTATTTTTTCTTCGGTATTACCTGCTTTTGCTAATCCGACTTATACGCCTCCAGATAACTCAAAAATTACCAATGCTATAATAAATCCTATTAGAGATGGTAAAGTGTGTGATGATGTTGCTCTGGGACATTCTCGTCACAATAATAATGGTTCTCGTCAGTCTTCGAGTGGCAGTAGAGTTAGTGCAAAAGGTGGAGGAGGTGTTAATGTTCTAAAAATTGTTGGCGTAAAGGGTAGTGGAGGTAAAACGACTCATAGAACCAGGCAAAGTGCAAATTCATGGAACCAAGATTCGGAGATTTTACATACAGGTAAAAGATGTTCAGAAGCCGTTAAAGTCTTAGGTACTGCCGTTATCGAAGCAGATAGAAATGCTACTGAGCGATATGAGATTGATGTTAAAAGTCATACTGCTCTAAAAATGAATCAACAAGATAATAAAACAAAACTTGACATGATGGACCGTAAATTGCGTTCTAAAATGTTCGATAATCCATTCGATTGGTAATATCAAATAGTATTTAAAGAATATATAAAATAGCTCTCCTCACTTCACAGGAGGGCTTTTTATATTTTATATTTTTTATATTTCCTATATAGAAAGTTTTCTAAATATGTTACTGCTACTAATTCGAGTAATAAGTGCATAAAAACAATTATGGATAAACCTATTTATATAGTGAAGGGGTTAAGTAAAATATCTAAAACTTAAAACCCCCAAACAAGCTTGTGTTTACAGGCAAGAACCTAATAAGTAGGTTGATTGATTTTTTACTTATAAAAGTAATTGGAGAAATTCTCATGAACAGGACTTCTTTAGTCGGAATCGCATTGAGTTGTTTATCTATATTTGGTTCTGCTACTCCTCCAGTTTTAGCTCAAATTCCTACTTCAGTGAATAGACAAGTAGCTAATAAATTGTCAATGATTCCTAAGTCCACAGCAATATCTATTGCCTTTCGAGGTGACACTATTTTTACAAAAGATATGAAGGAAGATTACTTTACTACAGAACTAGTAGAGCCAATATTAGACAGTAATAGTAATGCTGTTGCTCAAGTAAAGTCACTTGTAAATACTCGCTTGAAGCGTGTGAAAGGTGGTGCTGAAATATCTGTTAAGTCTGTAGTCATTGGCGGACGAGAAGTACCTGTTCAAACATCTAGTCTATTTATCTCTGATAAAACAATTGACGAAATTAGAGCCGAACAAAAGGGAAAGTTACACGGACAGATAGGTAAAGCTTTCGGCACTCTAGTAGGCGGAACTGTTGGGACAAAAACAGAAACAATAGAGAAAATGGCTTCTGGAGGTGCTTTAGCTGGTCTTGTATTTGGCTTTAAGAAGGAGAAAAAGCAGGCTGTAATAATTCCCAAGGATACTACTTACACAGTTTCTTTAGAATCCTCTGTAGTTTTAAACACACCTGTTAATTCGCCTACGGCAGTAAAGAGTTCGCAGACTAGACTTACAGAAACTCTCAAAAAAGCTAAATATAAAACTAATACTTCTGGAAGATAGTTTTGATGATTAAATGTCAACACTTCTTAAGTTAAGTTTAAATAACTTGTAGAAAGAAATGAATGTATAAGTCGGGAGAATCGTTTGCGAAAGGGGTAAAAGTACCAATGTGTATAAATAGACCCATGAAACCAATATTAAAGCAAAAGGAGGAGATAGTAATAATTGGGTCTAATTTGTAACATAAATATAGGGGGTAGTAAGTCTGATAAATTACCTACTATTCCCTATTTTAGGCAACTTAGCGTAACTTTAACCATTAAGTGTTTTTTAGGCATAGTATTATTTGAAACTTTAAAGGTTTAACAACGATAATTTGCATATTTATGTCCTGCTTTATGTTGATTCTACGTTGTGTCATATTTTCAATCAACAACGCCAAAAACTATCCTCTGTTACATAAAATCTTACTCGTCAGTATTTTTTAACTTTTTTTTTCTTCAAAACACTATTTCTTTTAAGTATGCAATCAAGTACAATACTTTTTGTGTAATTAACAATTAATTTTCAAAAACCTTTGATTCTATTGATTAGGGGTACTAGTTACTTAAAAAAGCACGGGGTGTATTTTGTAAGTTCTCATCTACAAGGTATTTGGGTAATTGTTTGTGTGGCTTTAGCTTTAGAAATAAGCTCACCCAAAGCTACAGCAAGTAATAGTAATAACCAACTACCATCAGTGATGCGACTGCCAGAAAGCCAATATTTTTCTAACAATACTGATTTTGCTAAATATACAACATCCATCAATGGTATTAACGCTAATGTTGTAAGCATTACAGGCGAGACAAGCCAAAAAAATATTCAACTTGCACAAACACCAACCCAGAACTCTGAGAGTGAAGAAGAGTCTCAGGTAGAAAGTCTCAGCAGCCAAGTAGAATCGCAATCTGAAAAAAAACCACAATTAGAAAAGTGTGGGTACAAATCTTCACCTTTAGATAAAGTCCCGAAAGAATTTGATTTAAAGACGCTTCCAGAAAGTTTTTATGTTAACAAAATCAATATAATTGGCAGCACAATTTTCACTCTAGAAGATATTAATCAAAAAATTAGGAAAGAGGAAGAAAAAAAGGGGATTAAGGATGAAGAAAAAAAGGAAATTAAGGATTTTGAAGGACAAGAATTAGACGCAGAAAAAATAAAAGATTTAAGAGATTATATTACTCTACTTTATTTAGATAAAGGATATCTGACATCAAGAGCCATAATAACTGAAATCAAAGATGGTGTAGTAAACATCCATATACTTGAAGGTGCTTTAGAAGAAATTGAAATTAAAGATAGAAAGCGATTAAATCTCTCCTATATTTGCGACCGCATTAAACTGGCTATTGATACTCCTCTTAATACCAATAAGCTAGAAGCACAGCTAAGATTATTAGAAAATATCGACCCGGTTTTCAAGGATTTAAAAGGGGAACTTAAACCAACAGAGGAAAAACAAGATGGTTTGAGTAAACTTACGGTTACAGTTACTGAAGCAAACAGTTTTGTTGCTGGTTCGAGCGTAGATAACTATTCTCCTCCTAGTGTTGGTTCGGAAAGATTTGGTATCACCTTGGGTTCTCGCAATTTAACTGGATTAGGAGATGAATTAATTGGCTCCTATAATCGTTCTTTTACGGGAGGAACGGAATTATATGACTTTTCGTATCGAGTACCGCTCAATGCAATGAATGGTTCTCTTTCCTTAAGAGCAGCATTTAACAGAAATGAAATCACGCAGTCCGATTTTAAAGATTTAGGAATTGAAGGAGAAAAACAACTTTACGATATTAGTTATAGACAACCATTAGTACGTGAATTGCGAAAAGAATTTGCTCTTTCCTTGGGATTTAATTACCAGGATGGTCAAACATTTATTTTTGACGGACGACCTTTTCCTTTTGGTATTGGTCCTGATGAGGATGGAGTTAGTCGCACTAGTGAAATTCGCTTCGGTCAAGACTACATAAAACGCGATTCGTCGGGAACTTGGACTTTTGTTTCACAATTTGGTCTTGGTGTTAATTTATTGAATGCTACTACTAATGATGCACCAATTCCTGATGGACTTTACCTCCGTTGGTCAGGTCAAGCACAACGAGTGCAGAAAATTAATAAAAAGAATTTATTAGTTATGCAAGCCGACATACAATTAACACCTGATAGTCTTTTACCTGCTCAACAATTTATTATTGGTGGTGGTTCATCGGTACGAGGTTATCGTCAAAATGTGCGTTCTGGGGATAATGGGTTTCGTTTGTCTATTGAAGATCGAATTACTTTAACGGAAGATTCAAAGAAGAATCCACAAATTCAGATTACTCCTTTTCTGGATATGGGAGCAATTTGGAATTCATCTAACAACCCTAATGAATTACCCAATCAAACTTTTTTGATTAGTGCAGGTACGGGATTAATTTGGAGAGATTTTATCGGTATGGAAGGTTTAAATCTACGTCTCAACTATGGTTTTCCTTTAATAGATTTAGATGACCGGGGTGATAATATCCAGGATGATGGTTTGTATTTTCAGGTGAATTACACAACTAAATAATTGAGCAGATATTAAGAAGATTAAAATCTTATATTCTTCCTCGAATTTTAATTTAGAGAAGCAGGGTACATATCTCAGTTATTAATAATATATAAGGAGTGTTTCAAGTGTTCAAGAAAATAGGTCTACTTTTGGCGACATTTCCTTTGTCCTTTTTATTTTTAGCAAAATCAACCCTGGGACAACCCATTATCCCAGCCAATGATGGCACGGGTACATCAGTCACAATTGACGGACAGCGCTTTGATATTAGTGGTGGAAGTCTTTCGGGAGATGGAGCTAATTTGTTCCACAGCTTTGAAAAACTGGGATTAGATAAAGGTCAAATTGCCAATTTTCTTTCTAATCCAGAAATTAGCAACATCATCGGTAAAGTTGCTGGAAAAAACCCCTCAATTTTTAACGGTTTGATTCAGGTGACTGGAGGAAATTCCAATTTAATATTGATGAATCCATCCGGTTTTGTATTTGGTTCTGACACTAGTTTAAATATACCTGGTTCATTTACGGTTACTACTGCTACTGGGATTGGTTTTGGTAATAATAATTGGTTGAATGCATTTGGTGACAATGATTACCACAATTTAATTGGAATTCCAAATCAGTTTGCTTTTGACTTTGCTCAACCAGGAAGTATTATTAATGCTGGTAAGTTGTCAGTGTCTGAAGGACAAAATCTAACTTTCTTGGGTGGAACAGTAATCAATACGGGACAATTGGATGCCCCTGGTGGAAATATTACTGTTACTGCTGTACCGGGTTCAAGCCAGGTAAAGATATCTCAAGAAGGAAATTTATTGAGTTTGGTAATTGACTCACCAAGAGATTTACAAGGGCAGGTATTACCAGTAACGGCTGTAGATTTACCTACATTGCTTACTAAGGGAGCGGCTGGGTTAGATACAGGATTAACTGTCAAACAAGATAATACGGTACAGTTAGCTGAATCTGGTACGGTTATACCAGCTAATCCAGGTACAACTATCACTTCTGGGGTTTTTGATGTTTCCCAAACAGAAGCAATGGAAGTTGGTGGTAACGTTAATCTTTTTGGTAAATTTGTTGGAGTCATTGATGCCAATATCCATGCTTCCGGTAATAACGGTGGTGGTACAGTACGAATTGGTGGGGATTACAAAGGTCAAGGAACAGTACCCAACGCTTTACGTACCTTTATTACCAAAAATTCGTTAATTACAGCGGATGCGCTACAAAATGGTAATGGTGGTACGATAATTGGCTGGGCAGATGAATTAGCAGCTTTTTATGGGAACGCTAGCGCGAGAGGTGGAAGTGAAAGCGGGAATGGTGGATTCGCTGAATTTTCAGGTAAACAAAACTTAATTTTTGACGGCAAGGTAGATGTTAGTGCTTCTAACGGTAATTGGGGAACTTTATTACTAGACCCGAGAAATATTATCATCTCCGATGCTCCGAGTAGTGGAGGAGTAGAAGCTGAATTACCCGATATTTTTCAAAATGATTTTGCAGATGCAGATATTACTATAAATGCCACTACTTTACAAAGTCAGGCAGGAAATGTAGATGTTGAAGCTACTAACGATATTACTGTTGATAATGGTGTTTCGCTGAATTTTGTTCCCGGTGGTTCAATTGCATTTACTGCTGATGCAGATAACGACGGTAGTGGTTCATTTACCATGAATCCCGGTAGCCAATTCATTACTAATGGACGTTCTTTGGATATTAATGCTGGAGGTGATATTACTACTAACAACATCACTACTCAGGGGGGCAATATAAGTATTAGAAGCAATAACGGTGCGATTAATACCAATGGTAGTGAGATAAGTTCTAGCTCTAATATTGTTGAAAATGCGGGAAATATTAATCTTGATGCTGCTGGTGATATTACAACAGGTAATATTAATTCAGAAGGAAGAGATGTTACAAATGGTGGAAATATCACGATAACTTCCCAAAATGGTAGCATTTCTACAAATGGGCAGGATATAACTAGTCGCTCGTCAGTTCAAGAAGACGATGATTCTAATAATTCAAATAATGCAGGAAGTGTAACGCTTAATGCCCCTTCAAGAGATATTAATGTAGGGCAAATAGATACTAAATCTAGAGTTGATAACGATCGTGATGGTGATGCAGGGGAAGGAGGAGATGTTGAACTTTTTGCTGGAGGTAATATTAATGTAGTATCAGTAGATGCTCGCTCTCAGACAGAAGCTGAGACAGAATCTCAGATAGAACAAGGAATCCAATGGAATGGCAAAGCTAGTGACGGTGGAAATATTACTTTCAATGCAGGGGGAAATATCCAGGTAAGTGATTTCTTGTTTTCATTTTCTCGCTCTCGGGTACAGCCTGCTGTAGGAGGTAAAATTACAGGAGGAGATGGGGGAAATATTATTCTTGATGCTGGTAATAATATTCAAATTGATGGTGAAGATCGTGGTGGTACTCCAGAAACCATAGCTTCTTACTCGGTTAATGCTGGAAACCAACTATCTAATGAAACTTTTACAGGTGGAAATATTTTCTTTACTGCAAATAATGGTGATATTACAATTAAATCAGATGTATTTCAAGCAGACCCAAATTTAATAATAAGAGCTTTAGATTCCACTACAAGGTCTAATATACCCAATATTCGTGGAAATAGTGGAATAATTCAATTTGATGCACCTCAAGGAGATATTGATATTAATTTTGATAAAAGTACTATACATGCTGAATCAAGTGTACCTAATAATGATGCATCACTAAGAAAATTAGATTTCAATGCAGGAGGTGATATCAATATTAATAGTAAATTGGACTCACGTAATGTATCTGATTCGGGCAATGATGGTGGTATCCGATTAGGTGCTGGTGAAAATATTCAAATTACTGAAGTTGACACCAGAGGTGCTGATTTTGACCTAAGTTCCGGTGGTGATACACAAATAAATTTCATAGATGCAAGAGAAGGTAATGTCAGCTTAAATTCCGGTGGTAATATTCAAATTAGTGCTATTAATGCCGAGAATAATGATAATAACAATGGAGGAAATGTTGAAATTACTGCCAAACGTTTCTTTCGTGCCATAGATACTTTTGATGGTGAAAACAGTATTTCTACTGCTAATGGAGTGCGAGAAGGAAATATTACTATTACCCACGGTGGAGGTGAAATATTCGTTCCCTTTGTAGTAGGAGATGCGGAACTGAATGGAACAGCAGGAGCAATTACAACGGGAAGCGCAAATACAATTGCACCGACTCAGGAATTTTATAGTTCCGAATCCCAAGGGAATATAGAAATTAAAACTTCATCACCCAAGAATAGAACAGAAGAATTCCAGCCGAAGGACGCTCCAAAAGATACACCAAAAGATGATGTTACAAACCTAAATCAAATTTCTTCTACTAACAATAGCACAGTTAATAATGCAGTAGTAGTGGCTGAAGTTGAAGGAGATTTTAGTACTGAAGTAAATGACCATTTTAAATCAGCAGAGGAAAGTGGTGATCCTGGTAGTCAGGGAGAAAATAACAATGCTGAAGAAAATGATAATGGAGATAATAGTAATAAACCAACTAATAATAAAGAAACTATTACTGAACAACCTCTAAAAACCTTAAATGAAATCAAATATGAGCTAAGACAAATTAAGAAATCCACAAATTCTGAAGTCACACCTGCAATTATTTATGTGTCTTTTCCAGCAAAAAGAAAAATACTAGAAATTCAACCAAAGCTTACTCCATTTCTGCAATTAGTGCTGGTAACTAGCGACGGTAAAAGTATTACTAAAATAGTTCCTAATGTAACTAGAGAACAGGTAAAAGAAACTGCTGAGAATTTACGTTGGGAATTGGACAGTCGTAGCAAAATTAAAAGAACAGAATATCTGAAATATTCTCAACAGTTATATAAATGGATTCTTAAACCACTACAGGAAGATTTAAATAACCAAGAAATCAATAATCCGGTTTTTGTAATGGATGAGGGTTTGCGTTCTGTACCGCTAGCGACTCTCCACGACGGTGAAGATTTTGTTATTAGAAAATACAAGTATAGTTTTGGTCTTATGCCTAGCATGAGCTTAACAGATACTCGTTATCGTAATATTAGCCAAGAACCTGCTCTTACAATGGGAGCCTCGCAGTTCCCAAAATCTAAGCTATCCCCTCTACACGCTGCAATACTAGAAATAGATTTTATCAAAAAACTACAAGGTGGAGAATCTTTCTCAGAAGAAAGTTTTACACCAAACAATCTAAACAAGCAACTTCAGAAGCAAACTTTTGCTATTGTACATATAGCAACTCATGCAAAATTTCAAAAAGGAACAGCAAACAATTCGTTTATTCAGTTCTGGAATCAAGAATTGACTCTACCTAACATTACTACGGAAATTCCTACATTAAAAAAAACTAACAAAGTCATAGACTTACTAGTATTAAGTGCTTGCGAAACTGCTGTTGGAGAGAAAGGAGCTGAACTAGGTTTTGCGGGTCTAGCTCATTATGCAGGTGTTAAGTCCGTCTTAGCAAGTTTATGGCAAGTCTATGACTTGGGTACTCTAGGACTAATGACGCAATTTTATAAAAATTTGAATCAAGGCGCGACAAAAGCTGATGCACTCAGACAAGCACAGGTAGCGATGCTGGAAGGTAAAGTAAGAACTAAAAATGGTAAATTATTTGCTCCAGGATTACCAGAAGATGGGCTAGAACTACCTCCAGAACTCCAAGGATTCTCAGAAGACTTTTCCCATCCTTATTATTGGTCTGGTTTTACAATAGTTGGTAATCCTTGGTAAGCAAGATAATGTGAGTTCGATTAGAGTCAAAACCCGAAATATTTTATCGAACTCATGTTTAATTCGATTTAATTTTCTTCTTTTTGTGGTGGTGGACAAAGCATAGTGCGAAATTCATTTAATCCACTATTCCAGTCTGATGAAGTATTTTTAGCCAAGAAAATTTCTTGAATCGCATCTGAAACAAGTGTATTTTGGACAAGATAATCAACTTGCTGCATAACTAATTTTTCAGGGATTAAATCTTGTTTATAACTTTTTGAGTCATTAGTTCTTATGTCAAGAGAAAGACTATCATTTTTTTTGAGAACTACAAAACCAATTTCCTCATTAATGCGTGTGATTATTCCCTCAACAGGTCTTTCATAGAATATTTTGTATAAGTATTTTCCAGGTTTTAGAGGTGAACCACGATAAATAATTTTCTGTTCTTTCTGCTCATTTCCAGTTAAATTATGACTCCATATTTCTGATTTACTAGAATCCTTAATTTCAATTCTTTTAACATTTACATTATCTTCTGCTCGCCAAACAAATAAACGAACACTTGTAGTATTTAATAAATTATAAGCTTCTTTATTAGGCCAAATAGAACAGAATGGCGCTCGGTTAGGTGTACCCTTTCCTGTGCGGCGAAATATCTTCCGGAACCAATCTAATACAGATGATTTTTGACCTTTGTTATTTTGGCTAATTAGTATGTTAGCTGAATTACTGGAATCACCTACTAAATTAGCGAACGCACCTGATGAAACTGGAAAACTAACACTTGTAACTGCACTAATGAGCAGTAGAGATTTTATCCATGTAAGTCTACGCATAAGATTTTCTCCTCAAAATTGGTAGAATATAAAACCAAAAAGTTACCGATGGTAAAAACAAGGGAATAGCAACTGAAGCGAAAATGTAAACTTGTAATCCAACTAAAAAATAGCCAAATGTAATCCAAGCTAGAATCAATGATGTTTTTCGACGCTGCTTTAGCTTTTGTTGTTGTAGCTTTAAATTACTCCATTTACCTATAATTATTGCTATACCAATCATCCATATATCAGGAATTAAAATTACCTGATGTTGAGATAGGAAATGATGAACTCTGTAGGCATGAGATTCTCCTGTAGTGATTCTTTCCGAGCAATCTTTTTTTTTATTATCTTGGTTTTCTCTATCTCCAAAATGACACCAATATTCAAAAGCTAAAGGTGCTGGATAATCTGACAAGTATTTTCTGTCATATTCTTCTGGTGAGATAATTATTACCTGCTGTTTTATATTTCTTCGTAATGTTTCAGATGGAGATTCATTAAGTAAATCATCAGCAGATTTTTTTTCATAAACAATATCAGGGGGAAGGGAAAAGTCAACAATAGAGCGCATACCAAAAGAATAATTTCGTCGTAAAGTTATAGATAGATTATCATCGAGATATTGACTAATTTTTTCCTTGAGAAGCTGAGTATTCTCTAAATCAGGTCGAGGCAAATTATTTTGCAAGTTCTTTTGATTTTGTTTTGACAAAATATCAGAAAGTGCTAAAAGATAAGAAAAAGAACATGAACCGCCACAGGTTCTATCTTCAGGCAATTTCATATCCCAAAAATCAAGAAAGTTGTGTCCTTGTAAATTCCACTTCTTATCAACAATTTTGCTATTTAACTCTGCTTTTTTGTTTATAGCAAATACAAACCATGTATTTTGTTTTTTAACACTTTCTTTAATAGCTTGAGCAAGTTTTTCTTGTCTAGGAGCTTGTTGGTCTAGAATATATTCAATACCAACAACCCTAGATTTTAAAACTAATAATTTTTTTACCAAATTAGCAAGATATTCTCTATCTATGGGGTTGAATTTCCATCCTTGAGCAATAATCTCATTAATGGATCTTTGGTCTACGCTAATCAACAGAACTGGTGGGGGTAGTGGTTTTCTGTTTGTTGATTGTTTACTATTCTCTGATAAATTAATAGAAATTATTTGACGATTTATACTTTGAAATAAATGCCGCCATTCTAATAAAAAATCTTGTACAGGAACCATTAGGCTTACTAACAATAATATTCCAACAGCAGTTAATTCTCGTTTAGCCGGTAACAATTCGTGTAAGACTTTCTTCCAACCAAAAGATTTTATCCGAAATGGAGCGACATCTGGTGGTATAAAATAAGAAGGAATTAAATAAGCAGATGGGAATGCAAATTTATCTGTTGACTGTAAATATTGACAAGCTGTTAATAATGCATCGTAAATCTCTCTAGATTTAATTAATTGTTGACAAAATTGCTGTAGAAAACTCTGAGCTACATCATTACGAATTGGTTCGCGCATCACTACAACCTGCAACCCCAACTCAAGCAAAGAATTGGCAATACTTAAACCACTACAGGAATTAAAAATTGCAAGTTGTAACCCATTCTCCCTAGCTTGTTGTAAATGTTCCTCAATATCACTAATCGATAAAGATACTGTGTCAGTTAAAACAAATGTACACCCGTTAGCTAATGTTTCCTCACTAAGTCCCGCAAAAAATAATAAAAACCAAAATCTATCTTCTACAATGGCATGCAAAAATTTGTTTCTTTTGTCTTCATCACTATCTTCCAAATTCCATTCAACCCTTTGAACTTCAGCAATTGACTTGAGCGATCGCAAAGCTTTCCAGTCTTCTTTTAAAGGAAGTCTTGGGTCGTATCCCATGATGACTAAAATTCTTGTTTTCCGACGCTGCGGTTTTTTGGTAATATAAGAAATACCTTTGGTATCATTCATTGAAGTCCGAATGATACGGATAGTGTCTTTTGCTGCACCTTCAGGAATAAGCCATTGTTTCCAAGACTCCCAAGGGAGTCTAAGCAATTCTTCATTACAAGCTAAGTAAATATCAATCCCGCTGTGAATTTCTCCTTCCTTCGACTGGGATAAATTTTGGGTGATACGAGTAAGTTCATCTGCGATCTGTTTTTCGACTTGGCGAACATCTCCCGTTCCTAACCAACGCTGGAATACTTTCAATAACTCTTTTTCTGCTTCTCTTACAGCTTGTGAAGGGTCTCCTGCACCTATAAGACTAATACCACCACTTTTTTTGACTGGTTCTGAGAAAGGAAATTGATAAAATTTAAAGTATTGTTGCCGCCAGCGTTGGTAATGTACTTGTAATTCTTGAGAATATTTGTGGGTGATGTAGATATTTTTTTTACCTCCATCCCACAGCAATAAAAATGAACAAGAAGAATCTTCGCTGTTATACCAAATTTTGAGATGAAAAATAGACCGAGATGTCATAGGCTTGGTGCTAGCTCGAAAGTGTAAGGATTTAAAGTCAACGGTGTCCCATTTGGTGGAACAATAGTCAAAACAAATTTATCACCCCAGTCTCCCTCGACAATTGCGTAGATAAATTGTTCTGAAATATCAAGCACTGGTTCTTCCAAAATACCTTTTACATTACTTACTTGAAGTTTTATTCCAGCAGGTAAAGTATTGCCAAACTGGTTCCCCAGTATCAAAAGTAGCGACCATTTATGATTCTGTTTACTAGTATTAAGAGCAGACCAATTGACAGCACAAAGTCGTAAAGACATACTAGATAATTCAAAATCTTGGTAAGTAGGGATGATGTCATCAGGAATTCCCATACCTCCATTTCTCAAACGTCCAATTGCTTGCTCAAATTTATCAATTGAGCGACAACGAGACATTGCAGGATTAAAATTTGGACGAAAGAATAATTCTAGTTCTTGAGCCATTTCATCCATTTCACTCTGCAACCACTGTGCAGTATTTACGGCTTTCTGAGTTAGCAGCGCGAACACTTCTTTAATACGAATAGCAAGTGGAATAACTTTCTTAGTTTGTGTTTGCCACTGATAAAGTAAATTTATTAGCTCAGGACTCCTCAGCAGCATACTTCCTTGTTCCCAAGTCAAATATTGCCATAATTTTTCTCTAGGAGATTGCAACTTTGATAATAATTCCTCCAATTCAGCTTGTGTTAAAGAAGCCGTATCTTGATTTATAGCTGGGACTAATGGTAAAGAAATAGCAGTGGATTTTACAAAACGAGAGTAAATTAATAAGTAACTCAATTCAGGGTTGAATAAAGAAAGCGGTAGCTGATAGCTCCAGTTCTTTTGAGTGTCTAAATTTTCTCGTTCTTGATAATTAACCAGTTGGTCGTAACGCAGAAATCCTCTGATGATAATTTGTTCCTGCTCTTCTAAAACCTCAATCAACACATAGAAATGAGCAGCAAATTCAGGTAATTCGATAGCTGCTCTTGGTATTGCTACAATTTCATCAAGTGGTTCGCACGTAGCAATCAAACAAAAGTTTAAGTCACTAACTTTAAGATTACAAACTGCATTAATTAGACTGGCATATTCCGGCTGTAAAATTGAACATTTATCTCTATTGATTTGCAGTTCGGGTTTTCTTTCTTCAAGCCATTCTTCAAAACCGATTAATGCTAGTGCATTTATATAAGTTTGCCATTGATTAGTTTCACCAACTACAGTTTCTCTAATCTCTGCCGCTTGTTGAAAATGTTTCGATTCCAGTTGAATTACCTCAGACACAGAAGTATTTAAATCAAATAGTAAATCTTCATTTTTTATAGAATTATTCATCATGATAAAATATCCTTGTATTGAGTTAAGTAAATACTAAGTCTTTGAAAGTACAAACTGTTCATCTGCCTAGTTCTAGAATTTCCTATTGTTTCCTCCATTTTGGGAAATATTTTGCTTTCCAAAAATACCTGTAGTTGATTTACTAAATTATCAAAATAATCCAAATTTTCGGGATTATCAACTACATTCAAGCTTTTTACTTTATAGAGTATACGTTGCAGCAACTCTTCATTTGCTCGTTGCTTTACTTGTTGGAATAATTTTGTTGCTAAAGGTTTGATGTATCGGCTAACTTGACATTGTTGTATATGCAATCGAGATGCTGTATCAGTTTGAGACATTCCTTCACAATAAAGGAGTTGAAACGCTGGTTTGATGTATTTTGCTAGATGCTCACACTTACGACTTAATGATTTAATGACATCGCAAAATCCTTGGTCAATAGCTTGGTCTAAACATTGAATTAACTCGTTTGACAGCAAAGACTGTAACTCATTTTTACAAGATTCTCTTTGCTGATAGTCAATTTGCTCTAGGTCATTAATAGTTTTGGGGTCAGGAATATTTGCATAAGCATACTCTCCTGTTTGAGGATTTAATTCATGTAAAGATTTACATTTCAAAATACTGTTATGACAAGAAAGGCGATAATCCCGTAAGCGACTGCCAATTGCCTTCAGTTCATTCATCAATTCTGGAGGAGTAATCTCAATCTTGTGGGTTGCCCACAAATCATCAATCATCCGTTGCAATTGAGTTTCTGTAGGTGGTTGACACCTTCCATATTGACGATTTCTTTGGCGTTCGCCGCGATAAATCTCATGGAAACTTTGCAAAATTACTCCCGCACGCTGAATTTCTAATTCACTTAAGTGCTGAATAGTACTTAAAGAAAATATGTGAAACTCACGAAAAACTTTTTCTAGTTTTGTACAGCTAGTTGTATTAAGTATTCCCCAATCACTGTCCGTGCAGACACCACGTTGCAATAAAAAATTTTCAATAGCATCATTTTGCTTTGTCTTCATTAATACCCATTTATCTAAACCCATTATGGGCTTACCTTCTTCCTTCCGCTTCATATATTCTTTCAGGTACTCTTGCAGGATTTGGAAGGAATATGGGATAAAACGTTCTTTTACTGCCACAGAAGGCAATGGTTTACCATCATCATTGAGAACTATGGCTAACAATTCGCGCAACTTAAAGTGCTGCTTTTCACGATTAAAACGCCAAAACTTTTCTTGGCAAGCTTGCAGAATAAAGTGTGATACGTAGCATCTTAAACAAATTAAAACATTAATAGAAAAATCTTTGGGGTATTTCTCCATACATAACAAATTTACAAGCTGCTTTTGAATTTCCCTATCTTGTTGTGTCGGTATGTAGAAATCGCTGTCTAAATTAGTAAATTTTTTATCCAAACACTGTTCTACACTGGAGATTTTCTTAACCTTGTAACCTTCTTCCTTCCCAGCATCAATCATGACAATATTTTCGTAGAAAGAACGTCGAATTATCTTTGTCATAAAACCTCTTGCATCGCGTTGTAGTAAGACATTTTCAAGTTGTAGATAAAACAATAAACTATATCCACTGTCAAAAAAACTTCATAATCCATATAATCCATATCAATAACCGTCATTCCACTAAATGGATGTGCAATATTTTTGACTTATCTTTAAAACCAGTACTATTGTATTTGGAACAATGAAACTACCTGGTTACAAATGTAAAAACACGATAATTTATGATGTTTGTTGACTTGATATTGAGCTTAAAGTAACAGGTTAGTTTCAGCCTTAAGGTGTAAACTTTTTTAAGACTTGTGTACGAGAAAGCAAAATTAATACAAAATTCAATTAGTTTATTGTCATAACATTACCTTTCTAAAGATTTCTTCATGTAAAGAGGTTTGAACCTCTTCATTTATTTATAGGTTTGCTTGATTGGGAATTTATGCACTTCCGCTCAAAAATGCTTAATTTAAAAGCGCGTAGCACTTCATTTTATAGAACATTGCCTCAATACTAATACCTCTAAGGTAAAAGGTATTAGACCTTTATAGTATAAAACTATTAATATACCCAACCATTAAACCTATATACTATATACTGATTAGCACTTCAACCCATATACTCATGCTGACAATCAGCGTTTTCAACTTCAAGGGCGGCACCGGCAAAAGTGCCACAACCCTTAACCTGGGCGCATCCTTGGCTAGTTCCAAACGTCAAATTCTCCTAGTGGACACCGACGGACAAAGAACCCTATCTTTTGCTTTAGGACTAGACGGAACACAACCAACCACCCTTGACTGGCTCAACAACACGGGAAATATCACCCCCACCCCCACCTCTATAAAAAACCTATACCTCATTCCCGGAGATATCGGGATGTTCCAAATCAATCCCTCCAAAGACTTATTTACCCCAGCATTATCAAAACTAAAAGAATTTGATATCGTGCTAATGGACTGTCCCCCTGGGCTATCCCCCGCATCGGTAC
>ERZ1740068.507-NODE-507-length-18395-cov-6.101908_pt1 | contig 18395 bp, 18 predicted proteins | sample MGYA00581735_ERZ1740068 | MGnify/ENA primary metagenome ERZ1740068 (study PRJEB43018, sample SAMN04849740) | marine metagenome | isolation source: floating plastic debris | place: Pacific Ocean | collected 2008-08-30 | study: EMG produced TPA metagenomics assembly...
GGCTCGCAAGTCATTCTTTTGGGCTCAAACCGTCTTTAACGCCCAATCGGCCTGACCCCTTGGCCCGTACATACTGCACAAGAGCCTGATCCGACATCTGATCCTGACCCAACACCGGCATCTGCCGCGATCCAGACCAGCGACACCTGTCCAAAAAATCTGTCACATGCGCCTTATCTAGGCCCGGCAGCACGACTTTTGCGACCGTGACGGCCGCGATCAAAACATCACACGCTGATATGTCGCGGGCGGTATGGGGAAACTTGTCATTGCGTGGTTTTCCCCCAAGCCGCTAAACAGTCGTCAATGGGAAGAGCGAAGAGGGCCATCATGCAAAGCTGGCGCAATGTTTTCATTTCTGGTTTCATTTGCTTGCTCATCGCAACCTTGCCGTTGCGGGCGTCGGAGAGGGCCAATGTCGAGGCCTTCCTAGAAGTGACGGGGTTTGATGTGGCGCTCGACAGCATCGCCTATTCGGCGGAGCACGCGCCGGCGCTTTTGGGGCAGGAAGCAGCCGATTTTGGCCTACAGTGGACGCACATCTCCCGCGAGGTGTTTGAGTCCTCCAAAATGCAGACCATGGCGATCGATATCCTGACCCAAACCATAACCTCGCAGCATTTGGGCCATGCTGCCCGCTTTTATGCCTCTGACCTGGGGCAGCGTCTGGTGGCCGTTGAGAACGCGGCCCATGGCGATGAAAACACCGAATCCAAACGTCTGCAGGGCCTGAAGATCCTTGAAGACATGGGCTCTGACAGCGCGCGTGAGGCCACGATCAAACGCCTGATCGCTGCGGTCGACACGTCGGGCCAAAGCCTCAGAGCGGTCCAAGAGGTCATGGTGCGGTTCCTGATGGCCGCGTCCCATGCGGGCGCCCTCGAGCAGCCAGTGGATGAAGCCATGTTGCGAGCCTTGATCAAGCAGGATGAAGAGGCGATGCTGGCCGATATAAAACACGGCGGTTTGGCCAATGCCGCATACACATATCGAGATGTTTCAAATGCGGATCTGGTCGCGTATGCTGACGCGCTGGAGCACCCCACAATGCAAGAGGTCTATCAATTGATGAACGCTGTGCAGTTTGAGATCATGGCCAACCGCTTTGAGGCCCTGGCGGTGCGTATGGCCGAACTTCAACCCTCTGAAGATCTCTAGACGTGGCGGCCGTCGTCAGAAGCATTGGCGCGTTTTGTGTTGCCACGGTTTTGTCGGTGCAGCTTGCACTGGCAGACCGGGTTGCGCAGTTTGACGCGTTGATGGATGCAATTCGTATTTCCGACACGGTGGAAATTCTGCACTCCGAGGGCGTGCAATACGGATCCAATCTGATCCGGGACATGATGATGGATGCCGATACACCCGGTTGGCGGATCCGCGTGGGACAGATCTACGACGAAAAGCGAATGCAGCGTTTGTTGACCACGGGCCTCACCCGTGAGCTTGCCGAGGTCGATCTGCAGCCGCTTGTTGCGTTTTTCGCCTCTCAGCTCGGGGAAGATATCATCACCGCCGAGCTGGACGCGCGCAAGGCGTTCTTTGACGAGGCAGTTGAGCTCGCTGCCCGCGATCGCTTTGAGGATATGACCGGGAATGATGACCCTCTGGTCGACCAGATCACCACCATGATGAGCGACAGTGATCTGGTGAATTTCAATGTGATGGGCATCATGAATTCCAACCTGATGCTCTACCGTGGTCTCGCTGATGGCGGTGCCATTGATCTGGGCGAAGAGGATATTCTGCGCGACGTCTGGACCCAGGAAAGCGGCGTGCGCACCGAAAGCACCGGCTGGATCCAGGGCTATTTCCTCACCGCCTATGGCACGCTGCCCGAGGGCGATCTTGAAACCTACGCCGCATTTTGGCGCACCGAGGAAGGCCGCGCCTTGAACGCCGCGCTCTTTGCCGTGTTTGACCAGATGTATGAGGAACTGTCATACCTTCTTGGCCGCGCTGCGGCAGAGCAATTGAACAGCGAAGAACTGTAGCGCTTAGAAATCAAGAAACAGCGGTTTTTTCCAAATCCGGATAGCGCATGCCAAGCGTCACCGCACGCACCAAAAAGCTGATGACCAGCGCCAACCAAAGTCCGTGATTGCCAAAGCTTGGCAAAAGCAACCCGGTTAGGATCAGGTATATCACCGCACTGATCGCCATGGTGTCGCGCATGTCTCGCGCGCGGGTCGCACCGACAAAAATGCCGTCGATCATAAAAGACCACACCGCGCAGACAGGGGTCAGAGCGACATAGACCAGATACGCCCCGGCCACTGCCCGGACCTCTTCCGACGTGGCCATGATCGCAATAATCGACACACCTGTCACGGCAAATGCAATGCTGAGCGCCACGGCAACAAGGACGGCCCAAATGCAGCCCAGGATCGCCGCCTGGCGCAAACGCGCGCGATTTTTCTGGCCTATCGCCTGGCCGACAAGCGTCTCCACTGCGTGGGCAAAGCCGTCGAGAGCGTAGGACGTGACAAAGACAAATTGCATGAGCACCTGATTGGCGGCGAGTGTCACATCCCCCAGATCGCCGCTGAAAAACAGAAATGAGACAAAGATCACCTGAATGAGAAAGGACCGCAGCATGATGTCACGATTGATCAGCGCCATCCGCATCAGCGGCGCGCGCGCAAACACCTTGACCTTGTCGCGCCAGTGCGGGGCGGCGAACACACCTCGGCAAAACCAAAGCCCGATCAAAAGCCCCGCCCATTCGGCGATAAACGTGGCCCACGCCACGCCGGCCACGCCCCAACTGAGCCCGATCACAAACCAGATGTTGAGCACAATGTTGAGCCCGTTCATGACAAGCTGCTGGGCCAGGACGGCACCGGTGCGTTCCTCCGCAATGAGCCAGCCAGTGACACCGTAAAGCGCGATGAGGGCAGGGGCGCTCCAGATCCGGATCGCCATGTAATCCCGCGCGAGGCTTTCGACCTCCGCGCTGGCGGGCGACATCCAGAAGGCAGCGGCGAAGAGGGGCAGCTGAACCACGATCAAAAGCGCGCCACCCGCAAGGCCGATCATCAGGCAGCGGGACAGGATGGCGTGTTCCTCGGCGGTGTCGCCAGCGCCTTTCGCTTGGCTGGCGAGGCCGATCGTGCCCATGCGCAGAAACGCAAAAAGCCAGTAGAGCGAAGACAGGATGATCGCGCCGATGCCCACCGCGCCAATCGGTGCGGCGGCCCCCATCTGACCCACCACAGCGGTGTCGACCACGCCCAAAAGGGGCACCGTGCTGTTGGATAAAACAATCGGTACTGCGATGCGCAATACGCGGGCATGGGTCACTGGAGCAGCCTGGGTCGCTTGGGTGGCTGCGCTCTCAGCCATCCTTGCGCGGCATCAGAAAATGCCCTGTCGCCTGGGCATGAGGACGCGCGCGATTGTCCTGCCAGGCCTCGACATGCACGCTTGCATAGCGCCGACCAGAGCGGTTGATCCGCGCCCGTGCATAGCTGTCGCGCGGCAGGCCAGAGCGCAGGTAATCCACCGTGAATCCGATGGTCTTGGGCAGCCTTGGCAGGTCACCGGCTTGCATCGCCGCCAGATCAAGCTCACCACGCTCGACCCCGTCCCACAACATGGACCAACTGAGCCCTATGATCGCGGTCACTTCCAAAAACGCCGCTGTCGCCCCGCCATGCAGCGCAGGCAGTCCCGGGTTACCGATCAGGTGCTCGGCATAGGGCAACACACCTGTCAGCTCATCGCCGCGCCGGTCGAACTCGATGCCAAGAAACCGGATATAGGGCACGCCCTGCACCAGGCTCGTGAGCGCTGCGTCGCGGCGCTGTTTCACCACCTGCACGGGCTCCGGCTTGGCCCGCGTCATGCGCCCGTTCCCGTGGTAAAGGTGCCGGTGGCCGAGGCAACGGGCCGCTCTTCATCGTCGTCAATCGCCCGTGCGCGCAGGAACGCCACATTCCGCGTGACGTGATAGCATGTCGCCTGGGCTCGGATGGACTGTCCTGGCGTGGCAGGACGCATGTAGTCAATGCGCAGGTCAATCGTCGCGGTAACCCCTTTGACATCCGGGTGCGCCATGGCCGCCGCGCCACAGCACGTGTCCATCAGTGCAGAAACGGCCCCCCCATGGATCACACCACTCTCTGGGTCACCGACGAAACGCGGATCATATTCCATGGCCAATTCAGCCGTGCCTGCGCCTGCCGAGATGACCCGCATCCCCAGAGCTTTAGAATGGGGCAGAGATGCAATGAATTGCTGTGTGGCGCGCAGCTGTTCGGCGTGGTGATTTTCGTCGGTGTCTTCGGTGTTTTTGGTCATGGTGGGCGATGCGAGGATCTCTTGAGGGCTGTTCACACCCATATGAACGCGAAGCTTCGCTCTGAGCAATAGCGACAGTTGCTCGAATGCGGTGCACGCAGTAGTATCGAACGCGGGAGGACGTATGTCAGAGCCGCAAATTTCTTTCAAAGATATGTGCGCGATATTCGTTGTGACGCCGCGTACGCTTCGCTATTACGAGTACATTGAATTGCTCAACCCCATGCGCGAAGGGCGCTCGCGTTTTTACGGGCCCAGAGAGGTGGCCCGTATGACGCTGATCCTGCGCGGGCGAAAGTGGGGATTTGCGTTAGAGCAAATTCGCCAGTGGTTGCTGATTTACGAAGAAGAGGGCACCCAGACCCAGTTGGAGATCTGGATCGAACAAGCAGACATGCAGCTTGCGGCCCTGGCCAAGCAACGCGATGAGCTCGATGAGGCGATGAAAGAGCTCAAGGGCGTCCGGGATCAATCCGCCGCCGCCCTCAAGAAAAAGAGCGGCTGAGCGTTTCGTTAGCGACAGACCACGCGACCTCCGACCAGTGTCATGCCGACCCTGACAATTTGATCAAATTTTGTTACCGGGTCTGGATCTCGTATCCTCGCCGTGCAAAAAGGCAGCATTGCTGACCTAAAGCGTTTCGACTTTCGTTGATGTCTCAAGGTCACGTCGAAACACTTTAAATGTGACGGTGTTCCCATGTCCCAACGCCCCATCCGCATTGCCATCAACGGGTTTGGCCGCATTGGCCGCACGCTTTTGCGTATTCTGGCGCGCCGTGGTTCTGAGTTTGAGATCGTTCTGATCAATGACATCGAGCCGCTTAGGACCTGCGCCTATCTTTTTGAATATGACAGCGTCTTCGGCAAATGGCCCGGCTCTGTGCGCACGGAGCCCGGCACCCTCATGGTGGATGATCAATCTATTCCGTTTCATGCCGAACCGGATCTCTCGCGCCTTGATTTGACCGACGTCGATCTGGTGATGGAATGCACCGGGATGGGCGGCACGCGCGCGGTGGCAGAACGCGGCCTCTTGGCGGGGGCCACGGCGGTGCTCGTGTCAGGCCCGTCGGCAGAGGCAGACATCACGCTGGTCATGGGCGCGAATGATGACGATCTGGGGTCTGAGCGCATCATCTCCAACGCGTCATGCACCACCAATGCCCTTGCGCCACTGGCCAATGTGCTGGATCAGGCATACGGCATCGTCAGCGGGCAAATGACCACAGTTCATTGCTACACGGGCAGCCAACCCACCGTGGACAAACCCCGCGACGCCCTAGAGCGCAGCCGCGCAGCCGCCCTTTCCATGGTGCCCACAACAACCAGCGCGCAGCATCAGACCGGTCTCGTTCTACCGCGGCTGAAAGGGCGCATCGAGGCGCGGGCGATCCGTGTGCCGACGGCCAGCGTCTCGGCCATTGATCTGACGGTGCAAACCGAGAAACCGGTCTCGGAAACGCATGTGAACGCGCTCTTGCAGGCGTCTGCCGACGCCTCCGATGTCTTCGGTTGGACAGAGCAGCCGCTTGTCAGCGCGGATTTGCGCGCGCGTCCGGAAAGCATCGTGATGTGCGGGCCAGAAACCAATGTCTCGGTGGGCGGCCTGTTGCGTGTCTTTGGCTGGTACGACAACGAGTGGGGCTTTTCGTGCCGCATGCTCGACATGGCCCGGGTGATCGCGAGCAGATAAGGGCGTTTAGCTTGGACACATGCGCTTGATCGTCGTCGCGTGATCTGGCGTGGCGTTGAGGATATCAGCGGACAGTGCGCGAACCTCATCCATCAAGCTGTCTGGTTCCGCCAGTTGATCAAAGAGCCCCCAAGACAGGGCGGTGGCCGCATCGATCTTTGCGCCCCCGACAAAGATCATCTTGGCCCGCGACGGCCCCACCAGCTGCGCCAGCCGCGGCGGGTCAGAGGGTTGCGGCAAGAACCCCAGCTTCATCACCGGGTAAAACGCCTTGGCTGTCGGCACGGCAATCCGCATGTCGCAGGCCAGCACCATGCCCATGGCGCCCCCGGCCACAGTGCCATTCAGCGCTGCAATCGACAAACCTGGCAGCGCCGCTATCGCACCCGAGAGACGCTCCCATACCGGGCTGAGCGCAAGCCCCGCGCGCGCAGCCTCAAGATCGGCGCCAGCGGAAAACACCGATCCTGCCCCGGTCAAAACCAGAACGCGCGCCTCTTGCGCGGCCTCGGCGATCTCAGCGAGCTCTGTCAGCATGGGCTCGGTCAGGGAATTGGCCTTGTTGGCGCGGTCAATCGTGGCGATCCACAGACCGTCATCCTTTTCCAAACGGATCATATAAGGCCCGCCCGACCACGGATGTCTTCCAGGCGTAGGTTTATGTCCTGGCCAAGGAACTCATCGGCATCTGCGCTGCACATCCACAAAAGCGCACGCGCGGGCCAGTCGGCCGGGATATGATCGGACCAATCCAGCTCGGACACGCGATTGATCCCGCTGGCCTTGATCTCGCGCTGCATTTCCGTGGCGACGGTGCCCGGCGAAAGCCCCATCACTCTGAGCCCGGCAGCGCGATTTTCCTGATCCGCGCAGCGTGTCAGCATCGCCGCCCCGGCCTTGGAGCTGCAATAGTGGCTCCAGCCTTCCAAAGCGCTGACCGCTGCCCCCGAGCTCGTTGTGATGATGGTGCCGCCGCCCGCGCTCTTCATCACAGGGATCGCCGCGCGCATGCAGTAAAACACGCCCTTAAGGTTGATATCGATGACACGCCCCCAGTCCTCGGGAGACAGCGCATCCAGATGGCCGATGGGCTCAATCACGCCCGCATTGCCAATCAGCACATCCAGCCCGCCAAAGGCACTCTGGCAAAGCGTGACCGCGTGTTCGACATCTTCATACCGGCTGACATCACAGGCGATGGCCCGGGCTTGCGGCCCAATCTCATCCGCGATCGCGTCAATATCCGAGGTCGTGCGCGCCGCCAAAACGACATTGCCGCCCGCCGCCGCAAAAACCCGCGCCGCCGCCGCGCCGATGCCGCGGCTTGCGCCCGTGATCAAGGTCGTCTTTCCTGACATGTCCAAGGTGGTCATCCTTCTGCAATCTTTGGCCGCATGATCCGACATCAGAATGGTCGAACAAAGCCTTGACCCTCCTCCTACTTGGGCAGAAGCTGGGAGGGAACTCAAAAAACGGAAGGGTCGATCATGGCGTCCTACAAACCCCGAGCGGTCATGAGCGTGGCGCTGGCAACTGTGCTGGGCGCGGGTGCCGCTGATGCGGATGTTACAGCAGAGCAGGTCTGGTCAGATTGGAAAACCTACATGGCCGCCTCTGGTTACACATTGTCCGGCACCGAGACGCAAAATGGCGATGCTCTTGAAGTGACAGAGATCGTTATGGTGACAGAGGTCCCCGATGAGGATGTGTCGATCCAAATCACCATGTCCGAGGTCACCCTGACCAGTAATGGCGATGGCACGGTGTCGATCGGATTTCCTGCGACTGTGCCAATGGGCGTGAAAATTGATTCAGAAGACGATCCGGTCGACATCCAAATCACCTACAGCACAACAGATTGGTCCGGCGTCGTGTCGGGTGATCCCGATGCGATGTCATATGCGTATTCAGCGTCCGAAATCGGGATGACCGTGGATCAAGTGACCTTTGATCAGGTCACCTTCCCGATGTCACTCATTGGCGCGGCCGAAGTGACATTCGCGGATTTCACGGGTTCGTCTCAATCAACCGTTGGGGCCCTTTATGAAACCGTTCAGACCATCAGCACCGGGCCCATCAAGTACATCTTGGATGTCACCGATCCGGAAGGCTCTGACGGCACATTCGTGATGAAGGGCGGTGCCGCCGGGATGAACAGTTCCGCCAAGGCGGCGTTCCCGGCTGATGGCGACATCAATGATATGGCCGCTATGCTGGACCAAGGCTTTGCCGTTGATGCCAGTCTGAACATCACGGGCGGCTCTCTGGATCTGGATTTCGATGATGAGGGCGAGGTCTATCAAATAGACACCAGCTCAGACAGCAATGAACTCGGCGTTAAAATGAACGCGGACGGTTTGGCATATTCTCTGGCCTCCACCGCGCAGAAGATCTTTTTGGCGGGAACAGAGTTTCCCCTGCCGATTGAAATCTCAGCCCAGGAAAACGCCTTCAACCTGCAGATGCCGCTCACCGCGCGCGATGAGGTGCAGCCAATGGCTCTGAGCGTTACTCTGGGTGATTTTGTGATGTCCGATCTCATCTGGGGGCTGGTGGATCCCACAGGTCAACTGCCGCGCGATCCTGCGACCGTGAGCGTGGCATTGGCCGGAACGGCGAAGCTTCTGGTCGACATTCTTGACCCCACTGCGATGGAGCAATTGGACAGCGGCAACGTGCAACCCGGTGAGCTTCATTCTTTGGATGTCACCGGCCTTACGGTGCGCGCCGCGGGTGCAGAGCTGCTCGGCGATGGCGCCTTCACCTTCGACAATTCGGACCTGACCACGTTTGACGGAATGCCCGCACCCTCTGGTAAGCTGAACCTGTCTCTGTCCGGCGGCAACGGGCTTTTGGACAAGCTGGTGGGGATGGGCCTCATCCCCGATCAGGAAGCCTCGGGCGTGCGCATGATGATGGGTCTTTTTGCTGTACCCGGATCTGCGCCGGACACGCTCAACTCCACCATCGAGGTGAAGGGCAACGGTCAGATCTTTGCCAACGGGCAGCGCATTCAGTAACGCCCGCCGGTTTTGAAAGGGGGCCGCGATACGTGCGGCCCTTTTCTTTTGCCTGAGAGGTTTGATTTGCGACCTACGCGCTTGCAGGGCAGGGGGCACAGGTCTACCTGTGTCCTCAACAAAAAGACCGCATGAGGTAAGAGCCCTATGACACCCCCCCTCGAAGACCTGACCGATGCTTTGATCAGCGCGGCCAAAAAGGCTGGCGCCGATGCTGCAGACGCCATCGCGGTGCAGGGCACCTCTGTGCGCGTGGGGGTCCGCGCGGGCACATTGGAACAGGCCGAAAGCGCGGATGGCACCGACATTGGTCTACGCGTTTTGATTGGCGGCAAACAGGCCTGCGTCTCGGCCTCAGATACATCAAAGACCACGATCAACACTTTGGCAGAGCGCGCGGTTGCCATGGCGCAAGAGGCGCCGGATGATCCCAATGTAGGCCTCGCAGAGCCGTCCCAAATCGGTTTGGGATGCGATCCCGCCACGCTTGAGCTTTGCGATGAAAGCGCGACCCCCTCGCCCGATGCTCTGCGAGACGCGGCCCTGGCGGTAGAGGCGGCCGCTTTGCAGGTCGACGGCGTGAGCCAGGTGTCGTCGGCCGTGGCCAGCCACGCCCGGCGCGCCATCCACATGGCGGCGAGCAACGGGTTCTCAGAAGGTTATGCACGCTCAGATCACGGTCTCTACGGGGTGGCCATCGCGGGCGAAGGCACCGGCATGGAGCGGGACAGCGACGGCGACGCCCGCATTTACCATGCCGATCTGCGCGGCGCCGAGGACATAGGTCGTCGCGCCGGGCAGCGGGCGGTCTCGCTGCTCAATGCACGCAAGCCCAAAACGGGCGCGTACCCGGTGCTCTATGACGAACGGATTGCAAGCTCTCTGGTTGGGCATCTGTTGGGCGCCATCAACGGTCAGGCGGTTGCGCGTGGCGCGTCCTGGCTTCGAGAAAAGATGGGCGACCAAGTGCTGCCCGATGGCATTGACCTCGTCGAAGACCCGCACCGCCGCCGCGTCGGGGCCTCTCGTGCCTTTGATGCAGAAGGCTTGCCAACAGCGCGGCGGTATATCGTCGAAAATGGTGTTCTGCAGGGCTGGACATTGGATCTGGCCACAGCGCGCAAGCTTGGGCAGAGCTCAACCGCCAATGCCATGCGCGGCACATCCAATCCGCCCAGCCCGGGCACTTGGAACGTGACGCTCACCCAAGGATCCCACACCAAAGAAGAGTTGATGACGCAGATGGGCACCGGCCTTTTGGTGACCTCCATGATCGGTGCGACGATCAATCCAAATACCGGCGATTACTCTCGCGGCGCATCAGGTTTTTGGATTGAAAACGGTGAGATTGCCTATCCGGTGAACGAATGCACCATCGCCGGAAGCCTGCCCGAGATGCTCAAGCGGATCGTGCCCGCCAATGATGCGCGCACGTATCTGTCGCGCGTTGTCCCGTCCTTGCTGGTCGAAGGGATGACCCTTGCCGGCGCGTGACCTTGACCTTCTGATCGAGGCGGCCCGTGCCGCAGGTGAGGTGGCCTGCCGCTTTGCGCCAGACACTGCCAAAACCTGGGAAAAACCGGATGGCGCGGGCCCTGTGACCGAAGCCGATATCGCCGTCAACGACACGCTGCACGCGGTTCTTCAAACCGCGCGCCCCGGCTACGGCTGGCTCTCAGAGGAAAGCGAAGACAGCTCTGCGCGCTTGTCCTCAGAGCGGCTTTTCGTGGTTGATCCCATCGACGGCACACGCAGCTTCATCGAAGGCTCCAACACCTGGGCGCACGCCCTGGCCGTCGTGGAACACCGCCAGGTCACAGCCGCGGTCATTTACCTGCCCAAACGCGACCTGCTCTATGCTGCGGCGGCAGGGCAGGGGGCCACACTCAATGGCGATCCCATTGCGATCCGGCAAGGCGGCGATCTGTCCACCTCAGAGATCTTATCGGTGAAACATAACTTCAAGCCTGAGTTCTGGCACGGAACGCCTCCCGAGGTGACGCGCGCCTACCGACCCTCGCTCGCCTATCGCATGGCGCTCGTTGCAGAAGGTAAATTTGACGCCATGATCACCTTCCGCCCCAGCTGGGAATGGGATGTGGCGGCAGGCGATCTGATCCTCAAGGAAGCGGGGGCGGCCACCTCGGACCGGGCGGGCAATCCCTTGCGCTATAACAATCCCACCCCCAAAGTCTCAGGCGTGTTGGCCGCCGGCACCGATCTGCACGGCAAGATCGCCAGCCGTTTGACTTTCACGGACTAACCCAGAACTTGCCCAACCCCGCACTGACACCTCTGAAGGACAACATTCTTGCCGCCACATTCATGATGGCGTCCATGGCGGCCTTTACCCTCAATGACACGCTGATGAAGATGATGGCGGGCAGCGTGCCGCTCTATCAGCTCTTGTTTCTGCGCGGGGTGATGACCACCAGTGTCGTCTCGGTCATCGCCTGGCGCATCGGCGCGATCCCGATCCGCGTGGCCCCTCATGATGCAATGCTGTTGCTCCTGCGCAGCCTCGCGGACACAGCGACGGCGTTTTTCTTTCTCACCGCGCTCTTCAACATGCCCATCGCCAATGTCACCGCGATCATGCAGGCCCTGCCGCTCACCATCACCCTGATGGCCTGGGCCGTTTTGGGTGAGGCGGTGGGCTGGCGGCGGTTCACGGCCATCGCCGTCGGCCTTCTGGGTGTGATGCTGATCATCCGCCCGGGCACCTCTGATTTCACCATCTATTCGCTCTATGGCGTGGCCGCCGTGGCGTGCGTGACGGCGCGGGATCTCATCACGCGAAAGATGTCGCGCGAGGTGCCCACGATACTCATTGTCCTGACCAATTCTGCGGCTGTGATGATCGTCTTTGGGATCCTGACCTTTCCAGCCGATTGGCAAGCCATGAGCGTACAGGCGTGGGGTCTGACCACCGGGGCGGCGGTGTTTATCATCGGCGCGTATCTCTTTTCCATCCTCGTGATGCGCATCGGCGATATCTCCTTCGTCGCACCCTTCCGCTATACAGGGCTGATCTGGGCGCTCGTCCTGGGCTATCTGGTCTTCGGCGATTGGCCCGACGCAATCACGCTATTTGGAGCCGTTATCGTGGTGGGCAGCGGGTTGTTCATGCTTTATCGTGAAACGCAATTGGCGCGGGGCGTGCGCAGGCAATGACGGAATAAGGCTTACATGATTGATTTCAAAGATCTTGAATGTCTGGTGGCCTTGGCGCGCACCCGGCATTTTGCCCGCGCCGCGCAGGAATGCGGGTTGTCACAACCGGCCTTCTCCATGCGCATTCGCCATCTCGAAGAGAACCTCAACGTCACCATCGTCAAGCGCGGCAACCGATTTCAGCAACTGACGCCTGAGGGCGAAAAGGTCCTCGCCCATGCCCGCGACATCCTCGAACGCACGCAGCTTCTGGAACGGGAAATAAAGGCCAGCAAGGGCGAGGTTTCCGGCGCGCTTGTCCTTGGCGTTGTGCCCACGGCTGTGGCCGTGGCGGCGCAGCTGGCCATCCGGCTGCAGGGCATCCATCAGGGCCTCAGAACCCGCATCATCACCGCCTCATCCCTGTCGATCCAGCAGGGCATCGAAGACCGCGCCTTTGATGCGGGCTTGACCTATGCCGATGGGATCTCTTCGGATCTGATGCACATCTACCCCGTCTACAGTGAGCAATACGTCTTGGTCGCGCCCTCCGCACTGATCGAGGGCGCGCCCGAAACAATGACCTGGGCCGAGGCTGCGGAGCTTCCGCTTTCGCTTCTTGAGCCTGGAATGCAAAACCGCAAAATCATCGACCGGGTCTTCCAGGATGTGGGCGTGCGGCCCAAGGTGATCTTTGATTCAAACGGGTTTAACGCCGCCATCGTCATCGCCAGAAAAGGCGTGGCGGCCACGATTGTGCCCAAAGTTCTGATGGAAGAGCTGGGCGCGGATGACGATGTTGCCGTGGTCGATCTGCTCGAGCCCGTCGTGGAGAAAGAGATCGCTCTGGTGGTGCCGAGACAGGCCACCAAAACGGTGATTCTGAACGCTTTGCGCGATGCCGTAGAAGACGGATTTTAACGAAATCTGAGCGGAAAACAGCAGCGTTTCGTCATCAGCAATTTGAAATCCAACTGAATTTATCAGGAATTCTTGATAATCCCTGCTTATCAATCCATTGCGAATGACGATTTGATACAAGGGCTTAGCCCTGCCATACATTTGTACACAACCTAGGAACTCATTGCGTAGGTACCGGAGGCAGGATGGCACTCGACGACAGAGAAGGCGTATGGAAACGTGCGCGCGGCAAGGGCCGCCACACACCAAAAGGACGTCAGGTCGAAGACCAGCCCTGGGATGACGTTCGTGCGCTTTTGGGCAACCGCCCGCGTCGGCGCGATTTACTCATAGAATTCCTGCACTTAATTCAAGATGAATACGGTCACCTCTCCGCCGAACATCTTCGTGCGCTGGCCGAAGAGATGCGCATCGGCCAGGCCGAGATCTACGAGGTGGCCACGTTCTACGCCCATTTCGACGTGGTGCGCGAAGGCGATGTGCCGCCGCCCGCGCTGACCATCCGGGTGTGCGACTCGCTCTCTTGCGAGCTGGCAGGTGCCGAACAACTGAAGGCCGCGCTGGAAGATGGGCTTGATCCGTCACAAGTGCGTGTGCTGCGCGCTCCCTGCATGGGCCGCTGTGACACCGCCCCGGTGCTGGAGATCGGGCACAACCACATCGACCACGCCACGCCCGAAAAGGTGCAGACGGCGATCCTGCTCGATGACACCCACGCCCATGTGCCGGATTATGAGACCTTTGAGGCCTACAGCGCGGGTGGCGGCTACGAAAAACTGGCCGAGCTGCGCAAGAACGGTGATTTCGAAGCTGTCCAGGATGAGATCCTGGGCTCCGGACTGCGCGGCCTTGGCGGGGCCGGGTTCCCGTCGGGGCGCAAATGGGGCTTTGTGCGCGCGGAGCCGGGCCCGCGCTACCTCGCCGTCAATGGCGATGAGGGCGAGCCGGGCACGTTCAAGGACCGCTACTATCTTGAGCGCACGCCGCACATCTTTCTCGAAGGCATGCTCATTGCCGCCTGGGCGGTAGAGGCGGACACCTGCTTTATCTACATGCGCGATGAATACCCCGCCGTGCTCAAGATCCTGGCGCGTGAGATCACCAAGCTCGAAGAAGCGGGCATCGTCGCGCCGGGCTACATCGATCTGCGGCGCGGGGCAGGGGCCTATATCTGCGGCGAAGAAAGCGCGATGATTGAATCGATCGAAGGCAAGCGCGGCATCCCGCGGCATCGCCCGCCGTTCGTGGCGCAGGTCGGCATTTTCAACCGCCCGACGCTGGTCAACAACATTGAGACGCTCTACTGGGTCTGTCGAGTGATGCGGGAGGGGGGCGAAATCCTCTCCAGCATTGAGAAAAACGGCCGCAAGGGCCTGCGCTCCTACTCGGTGTCTGGCCGCGTCAAGAACCCCGGCGTGCATCTGCTGCCCGCCGGATCCACCATGACCGACATCATTGAGGCGGCCGGTGGCATGCTCGACGGACACACCTTCAAGGCCTATCAGCCCGGTGGCCCGTCTGCGGGAATTTTGCCCGCGACCATGGCCGACATCCCGATGGATTTCGACGTGCTGCAGGAATACGGCACGTTCATCGGCTCTGCCGCGATCGTTGTCCTCTCAGACCATGACCGCGCCCGCGATGCCGCGCTCAACATGCTACGCTTTTTTGAGGATGAAAGCTGTGGCCAGTGCACGCCCTGCCGCGTCGGCTGCGAAAAGGCCGTGAAGCTCATGCAGGAAGACGCGTGGGATCAAGATTTGCTGGGCGATCTCTGCCAGATCATGGGCGATGCCTCGATCTGCGGTTTGGGGCAGGCGGCCTCCAACCCGATCAAGCTGATGATGCAGCATTTCGGGGATGAAATTTCAGGAGATGCGCAATGAAGGACATGGCGGATATCCAGACGGTCACGTTTACCCTCGACGGCGAAGAAGTCACCGTTCCCGACAATTACACCATCTGGGAAGCCGCCCATGGCCGTGGCCTGAAGATCCCGCATCTCTGCCACAAACCCGCGCCCGGCTACCGCCCCGATGGCAACTGCCGCGCCTGCATGGTCGAGATCGAAGGCGAGCGCACGCTGGCCGCTTCCTGCATTCGCCCGGTGACCAACGGCATGGTGGTGAAGACGGATACCGAACGCGCCACCAAAGCCCGCGAACTGGTGCTTGAGATGCTGGTCACCGACCAGCCGGACCGCGACAAGGCCCATGACAAAGCCTCCCATCTCTGGGACATGGCCGATCTCAACGGCGTCTCCGAAAGCCGCTTTCCCAAATTAGAGCAGGATCGCGTCCCGCTCCTCGACGACAGCCACGTCGCCATGAGCGTCAACCTGGATGCCTGCATCCAATGCGGTCTCTGCGTCCGCGCCTGCCGCGAAGTGCAGGTCAACGACGTGATCGGCATGGCCGGTCGTGGCCATGACGCTTACCCGACCTTCGATTTCGCCGACCCGATGGGTGACAGCACCTGTGTGGCCTGCGGGGAATGCGTTCAGGCCTGCCCAACAGGTGCGCTCATGCCATCCTCCGTGGTCGATGAAAATCAGGTGGGCGACCGCGCCGATTATGACCGCGAGGTGGAAAGCGTCTGCGCCTTCTGCGGTGTGGGATGCCAGATCTCGATCAAGGTCAAAGACAACAAGGTGAAATACGTTGAGGGCATCAATGGCCCCGCCAACGAAGGCCGCCTCTGCGTCAAAGGCCGCTTTGGCTATGACTACATCCACCACCAGCACCGCCTGACCAAACCGCTCATCCGCCGTGAGGATGCTCCCGCCAAAGGCCTCAACGTAGACCCGGGCAATTGGGACGAATACTTCCGCGAAGCCACCTGGGAAGAGGCGCTCGATTTCGCCGCCGGTGGTCTCAAGGGCCGCGGTCGTGAAGTGGCCGGCTTCGGCTCGGCCAAATGCACCAATGAAGAGGCTTATCTCTTCCAGAAATTCATCCGTCAGGGCTTTGGTCACAACAACGTCGACCACTGCACGCGTCTGTGCCACGCCTCTTCGGTCTCTGCGCTCATTGAGAACGTCGGCTCCGGCGCTGTGACGGCCACGTTCAACGAGAGTGAGATCGCCGATGTGGCGATCATGATCGGCTGCAACCCGCTGGAAAATCACCCAGTGGCCGCGACGTATTTCAAACAGTTCACCAAGCGCGGCGGCAAGCTCATCGTGATGGATCCGCGCGAGCACGGGCTCAAACGCTTCGCCACGCACATGCTGCCCTTCAAGCCGGGCTCAGACGTGTCGATGCTCAACGGCATCATGCATGTGATCGTTGAAGAAGGCCTCTACGACCGACAGTATATCGAGGCCTTCACCGAGAACTGGGAAGCCGAGAAAGAGCACCTCAAGCAGTTCCCGCCAGAGAAGATGGAAAAGCTCTGCGGCATCCCCGCCGAAACGCTGCGCGCTGTGGCCCGTGACTTTGCCACCGCCCAGGCGGCCATGTGGGCCGGCGAGGCACAGGTCTGCACCCGCTGCGCGGGCAGAACAACGTGCAAGGCGCCTCGGATGCGGGCCTCATCCCCATGTTCCTGCCCGACTATCAGACTGTCACAGACGATGGCGTGCGCTCTGCCTTCACCGATGTCTGGCAATCGGGCGATTTCTCCAACGAAAAGGGCCTCACCGTCACCGAGATCATGGATGCGGTCCACGCCGATGAGATCAAGGCGATGTATATTCTGGGCGAAAACCCCGCCATGTCCGACCCGGATGTGGAGCACGCCCGTGATGCGCTGGCCAAGCTCGACCATCTGGTGGTTCAGGATATTTTCATAACGGAAACAGCGAATTACGCCGATGTGATCCTGCCCGCTTCAGCGCTCTATGAAAAGACAGGCACCGTCTCCAACACCAACCGCACGGTGCAGATGCTGCGCCAGGCCGTGCCGCCGCCCGGTGAGGCGCAAGAGGATTGGTGGATCGAAGTGGAGCTTGCCAAGCGGTGCGGCCTCAATTGGACGTACACGCACCCCTCCGAGGTCTATCGCGAAATGGCGCTCAACATGCGCAGCCTGGACAACATCACGTGGGAGCGTCTGGAAGGCTCGGCGGTCACATACCCGTCGCTCTCACCAGAAGATCCCGGCCAGTCCGTGGTGTTCGGCGATGCCTTCCCCCGCGCCGAGGGTCGCGCGAAGTTCACACCGGCGAGCGTGGTGCCGCCCGACGATCTGCCCGATGCAGACTACCCGATGGTGCTCACCACCGGCCGACAGTTGGAGCATTGGCACACCGGCTCGATGACCCGCCGCGCCACCGTGCTCGATGCAGTGGAGCCCGAGGCCAATTGTTCGCTGCACCCCTCGACCTTGCGCAAAATGGGCGTGGCCCCAGGCGGCATGGTCCGGCGCAGCACCAAACGCGGCTCGATTGAGATCATGGCGCGGGCTGATCGCGCGGTCTCGCCTGACATGGTGTTCCTGCCCTTCGCCTTTGTTGAGGCGGCGGCCAACATCCTCACCAACCCGGCGATCGATCCCTATGGCAAGATCCCCGAGTTCAAATTCTCCGCCGTGCGCGTAGAAGCCGTGGAAGAGGCCATCGCCGCGGAATAAGCGCGGCCGCAAACGAGACGCGCCCGTAAGGAAGCGGCGAGTGGCCGCTTACCCGCGATAATGCGGGTTGCACCACGCCCGCCGCCCGGCCGCGTCTACAACGGTCACGCGCATCCATGGCGACGACGCAGCCCGGCCATACTCCACCCGCGTGCGCGTCATCGATGACCCATGCACCGCGTGTGAGGCAGAGCCGCGCGCCTGCAAGACTACCGCCGCCACCGCCGAACTTTCCACCACGACAGCATCCTCTTCCCAATGCACGCCACGGATCTCGGGGCCGGTTGATGCATAGAAGGCGCCATCTTTCAAAGCCTCAACCAAGGCGTCCGGGTCATTTTCTTCCGCCTTGACCATGACCCAGCCCCCAAAGTGATCCGGCTCGGAAAAATGCGCATCATCCGTGGCGCAAAGCGTCAAGCGCCGCCCTTCTGTTAGAAGCTGATCGAGCGTGTAAAACCCGTGCGGCCGGTCGCATCCCACAGCGCATCCATGATTGTAAACCTCCACCGCATGGGCGGCCTCAATCGTCCTTGCATCCGCTGTCGTCAGCCCCGACCATTCCGGATGCGCCACCGCCACAAACGCACCCGCATCCCGCGCTCTTTGCGCAAGCTCGGCCCCGCTTTCCTGATCGTCGCGCGCTGCAAAGTCCGGCGTGTTGGAGGGCGCAAAATCATCTGGCAGCCCATCAGCCAGAATGTGCCAGTTCTCCCCGTTCTCCATCGCGCCCG
>ERZ1740068.508-NODE-508-length-18392-cov-8.196815_pt1 | contig 18392 bp, 18 predicted proteins | sample MGYA00581735_ERZ1740068 | MGnify/ENA primary metagenome ERZ1740068 (study PRJEB43018, sample SAMN04849740) | marine metagenome | isolation source: floating plastic debris | place: Pacific Ocean | collected 2008-08-30 | study: EMG produced TPA metagenomics assembly...
GTACTACCACAAACGATTTTACAAATCCTGTCACTTATGCCGTGACTTCATTGGCGGGGGAGCAGAAGGATTGGGAAGTGACCATTACACCCGTAGGCGCAGCCATTACGGCATTTGATATACAAGCGGCTGAGTTTTCATCAGTAACGATTGACGCCGATGCACAGACTATTTTGACTTATGTTTCTGAGGAAGTGAGCGTCCGTAGCCTAATTGCCTCTTTTTCTTTATCATCTGGTGCTGAGGCTACTGTGAGCGGAACAGACCAGCAAAGTAACTCAACACAAAATGATTTCTCTTCCACGCTGGATTATGAAGTAACTTCCCTGGCTGGTGAAACACTCACCTGGGAAGTTACTGTGGTATCCACGGGAGCCAACATCGAAGCCTTTGAATTAAATGGTGTGGCTTATGCCGACTTGTCCCTTGATGCCGATGCGCAGGAGATTGTTGCTTATGTGAATGAGGAAACAGACGTTGCCAATCTGGTGGCCGGTTTTGCCCTGTCAAACGCTGCTACTGCGACTGTTTCCGGCGTCACACAGACAAATGATGTAACAACAAATGATTTTACCAGTGCTCAGGAATATGTGGTGACCTCTTCTGCCGGAGAGGTAAAAAACTGGACTGTTAAGGTGATCCCGGTAGGTGTGGAATTTACAGATTTTGTTGTGCCCGATGCCCTGTATGCTGATATCACTATCGATGAGACTTCCAGTACCATCACAGCGTATGTTTCGGAAGAAGTGAATCCGGTGGATTTAGTCACTGAATTTACATTGTCCAATGGCGCTGTTGCCACTGTCAAGACCATTGCGCAGGTCAGCGGTGTTTCTGAGAATGATTTCTCTGAAGAGGTCACCTATCTCATCAGCGCCCTTTCTGGAGAGACACAGGAATGGACAGTGAACCTGATCCTTACAGGCGCACAAATTTTGGATTTCTCTTTTCCTGATGTGGATTTTGCAAACGCCGTCATTGACGACACCAATCAGTCGGTTACTATCTATGTAAATGCGGAAACGGACGTAACAGCACTGACCGCTTCATTTGAATTATCCAATGGAGGAAAAGCAGCGGTTGGAACAGCAGTGCAGGAGAGTGGTGTCACGGTCAATGACTTTTCAGATGAATTGACATATGAAGTCAGTTCACTCGCTGGTGAGAACTTGTCATGGGCCATCGATGTGATACCTGTTGGCGTAGAGATGGAGTCATTTGCATTCCCGGATGTCGCAGATGTATCAGTCAGCTATGATGTAGACAATGCGGAGTTGTTGATTTATGTGACAGAAGGAACCGATTTAACGAGTCTCGTAGCTGAATTCACGGCTTCTGATCTGTCTGAGGTGAAAAGAAGTGGCACTACCCAGGAAAGTGGCGTAACTACCAATGATTTTACGATCAATGAAGATTATGTGATTACCTCACCTGCAGGCGAAGAGAAAGCCTGGGGAGTCACTGTATTGACAGCAGGAGCCAATGTGACGTTCTTTGACTTCCCCGACCTGGATTTTACGGGTGTGACCATCGATCAGGAGGCCAATGCCATCAACGTGTTGGTACAGGAAGGAACGGATGTTTCGGAGCTGACACCTACCTTTAGCTTGTCAGGCGGGGCTGTAGCGACCGTTGCCTCAGTAAGTCAAGTCAGTGGTGCGAGCCAAAATGATTTTGGATCATCGGTCGTCTACCAGGTGGAGTCACTGGCGGGAGAAGTCAAGTCATGGACGGTTACTGTGAAAGTACAGGAAGCGAGGTTTACGTCTTTTAGCTTTGAGAATATTGTCATAGATGAAATTCTGATAGACAACGACAACCAGACCGTATTGGCCACGGTCCCGGCGGATACAGATCTGTCTGCATTGGTGGCAGAGTATAGCTTGACTGATGGTGCTTCAGCAGCAATTGACGGCTCACCACAACTCAGTGGTGTAACCAGCAACAACTTTAGCAGTCCGGTGAGTTATCAGATTACTTCCGCAGCTGGCGAGATTAAAAACTGGGAGGTGATTGTGTCTTCAGTAGCTGCCAATATCAACTCATTTGATTTTCCAGGTCTTACTTACAGAACTGTAACCATCGACTTTCAGGCACAAGAGATCAATGTCTTCGTACCGGTGGGTACTGATGTGACCGGGCTGGTCGCAGACTTCACCTTGTCAAATGGTGCAGCTGTCACCGTAGGCGGCACAGGTCAGTTGAGCGGAACCACTGCCAATGACTTTACAGCGACCGTAAACTATGCCGTGACTTCGCAAATTGGTGAGCTGGTCAACTGGCAAGTCAATGTCATTGAGGCAGGAACCGAGATTGTTGCGTTTGGCTTTGAAGATTTTACATTCCAAAAAATAGAATTACTTCCCGAGGAATCAAAAATATTGGCTTATGTCCCTCAGACTGAGTCCCTAAGTGCATTGGTGACCACTTTTGGACTGTCTGAGGGAGCCAATGCCTTTAATAGCGGAGTGGCACAAATTTCTGGTGTTTCGGATCAGAATTTCAATGAAGTGCAAACGTATGAAGTCATTTCTATGGCCGGGGATTCGAGATCATGGGGAGTGGTCACGATTAAAACCAACCCGGCCATAGTGGACTTCAGTTTTGACAACGAAGCCTTCTCTGCTGCTATCATAGATGATTTTACCAATACCATTGATGTCTTTGTACAGGAAGAAACAGACCTCACCAGACTGGTAGCGACGTTTGCTTTGACAGAGACCTCCGAAGGGATGGACATCAACGGAACTCCTGTGGTGAGTGGCGTATCGGCCATTAATTATTCCAATCAGGTGACATTTACGACGAAGGCAGTTGATGGGCATACAGAAGAGTGGCAAATCAATGTGAAACCTACCAATGCAGATATTCTCTCTTTTCAGTTCAATGATTTGGAAAACTATCGCACGGAGATACAGGTAGCGACCAATGACATTACGGTCTACGTACCATCGGGAACGGATTTAGGAGCCCTGGTGCCTACCTTTATTGCATCACCCAATGCCGATGTTTACAATGAAGGTGTGTTGCAGGTGTCAGGTGTGACAGCCAGTGATTTCAGCAGTGAAGTTACCTTTGTTGTGGAAGCAGCTCCGGAGTTGATGGAAGAGTGGACGGTGACGGTCATCGAGACGGGTGCGGATATCCTGGCATTTGATTTGACAGATACAGAGTTTGTGACTACCGAAATCTCGACCGAAGATCAACTAGTAACTTTATATGTCCCGGACTTCCTGGACCTGGACCGCCTGATCGCTGAGTTTACCATTTCAGACCTGGCTATCGCGGTGGTCTCAGGGGAGACACAATTGAGCCTGGTATCTGAGAATAACTTTTCAAGAGAATTGAAATATGTGGTCACCTCTTTTGCCGGTGATTCCAGGATATGGTCTGTAGCAGCCGTTCCCGTGAGTGCGGCACTTGAGCAGGTATCGCTGGAAGATGTTTCACCTTCCTTTGAGCAAATTAACAGGCAAGAGCAGGAAGCGACCGTTTACGTAGCCCCGGGTACTGATCTTACTTCCGTAGCCTTGCAGTTTGAGTTGTCTGCGGATGCCACTGCCACCGTAGAAGGCACTGCGATCACAAGTGGAGCGATTGTAGATTTATCAACACCACTGCAAATCGACATTACGGGGAGGAGCGGTCACCTGGAAACATGGACTGTTACAGCAATGACCACTGCCAATGATGTGTTGTCTTTCAGAATTTCTGGTGTATCCAATCATGCGGTGGAGATCAACGACTCAGAGCAATTAGTGACGATTTACGTGCCTGCAGGCAGTGATGTAACCGCCCTGATACCGGGCTTTGAACTTTCGCCGATGGCGACGGCATTCTACCTTGGACAGCCTCTGGACAGCGAATCACGCGCACTTGATTTCAGTGCACCTGTTTTACTGAATGTGCAGGCACTCAACGGCAGCGTGCGCGCCTGGACTGTGGTGGTGAAGGAGGCTTTTGCTGCTATTCAGGATTTCAGTCTTGCAGGAGTTACTTATCAGCAAACAGTGATAGATGAGGTCAATCAATTGGTGACTGTCTATGTCTCAGCAACAGAAGACCTGACGCAGTCGACCATTTCGTTTGAATTATCCAATGGTGCGGCGTTGTTTAGGAATGGTGTTGCACAGCAAAGTGGTGCCAGTATCATCGATTTAAGCAGCCCGGCAATGCTGGAGGTAAGGTCGCTGGCGACCAATCTTGAAACATGGCAGATTCGTGCCGTACCTTCATCGGCTGATTTCAGGTCATTCAGTTTTGGAAACCTGAGCGGGGTGACTTACACAATCGATAAGGAAACCCATACCATTTTCTGCGATTTTGAAGTAGCGCAAGATGTTTCAAATCTGGTCGCTTCATTTCATCTGTCAGACGGTGCGGAGGCATTTGTTGATGGCTTGTTGCAGGAAAGCGGCATCACGATCAACAACTACAGCGATGGCCTGGTGATGTCTGTACAATCAGAGGCCGGTGAAGTGATTGACTGGCAAGTAATCATTGAATTTCCGGAGATCATTACCAGTACTGAAGATATCTCCGGTGAGGTGACGGTATTTCCAGTACCCGCCAGAGACTACACAACGATCTCTCTTCCTGAGAAAGCCCAATTTCACAGTGTCATCAGACTGTTCAACCTGAACGGTCAGCAGATGATTCATCAGGAAGTATTTGGTCAGGAAAGTGTGACACTGGACCTGACATCCCTTGCAGCACAAAATTACATCCTGGTCATTGAAGGCAAGGATTGGATCGTGAAAAAGCGAATCAGCAAGATTCAGTAATCATTACAGATCATGACAATTTTAGATCATTACAAGAAAATTCTTGGGTGTTACCTGATGATTTTGGTAGCGTCCATGCCATGCTGGTCACAGGACTGTGCGCCCGTGATAGCTGAAAATCAAACCTTTACCATTGCGGAAGGCCTTGAATCTGGTGGGGTAGTGGGGCAGTTGACAGCAACACCCTGTAGTGTCGACAGACCACTAGGAGGCTGGACCCTTACGGTGGGCAATGAGTTGGGTGTTTTTGAAATCAATGGAGCCACAGGACAGATCACGGTATTAGACACCGATCTGCTGGATGCTGAGCAGTTTCAGCTTTTCCGGCTCAAGGCGACAGTCAGTGATGGATTGTTGACGAGTGACGAAGTGGATGTAGACATCAATGTGACCAATGTCAATGACAACCCCTCTTTCATTATCCCCAATCAGCAATTTGAGGTGGTGGAGACTGTTGATGTGGGTTTTGAGATTGGGGCTGTTCAGTTTACGGATGAGGATCTGGCAGATGAGACAACGACCTGGGACATTCTTTCAGGGAATTCCAATGGTATTTTCCAACTCGGCGCTACCGATGGCGTGCTGAGCATACAAGCGACTGAGTTACTCGATGCAGAAATTCTCGCCACGCACAGACTTGAAGTTTCCATCAGTGACGGTGTGCATACTACCACCGAAAGTGTGGTGGTTCAGGTCAACAATGCGAATGACACGCCTCCTGTCATTGCGGATAACCAGGGCTTTGAGCTGGATGAAATCGCCAGCAATGGAACAAAACTGGGTAGCCTTGAAGTCTCAGATGCCGATGGTGAGACGGTGTACTTAGCATGGACAATCTCCGATGGGAATAGTGATTTGGACAATGATGGCACTGATGCTTTTTCTTTTGATGAGTCAGGGGTATTGTTAGTAGCCGATGCCGATGACCTGGATTACGGCCGGCAATCGTCATTTGACTTGCAGGTTACGGTGAGCGATGGTGTCAACCAGAGCCTGACGGCCATTGTCAATGTAACACTCATTGATTTCGACAGAGAGGACTGCGATAACGACGGTATCCCCAATTACGAAGATTTATATAGTTGCGACGCATTTGATGTGCCGGTGGCATTTACTCCCAATGGTGACCGCCAAAACGATGAATTGATCATCGATGGGCTGGAAAACTATCCTGCCAACTACGTGAAGATCGTCAGCAGGTGGGGGGCGACGGTCTGGGAAGCCAGTGGCTATGACAATGACCGTACGGTTTTCAGAGGTCTGGCAGGTACTGGCTTAAATGTGGGTGGGGCACTGCCCGAGGGCACCTACTTCTATTTCATTGATGCCAAAGATGGGCGTTCTGTCCAGAAAGGCTTCTTCACCATCAAACGATAATCAAATGAAAGATCTAAGAAATATCGCCTTGTTGTTACTGGTTTTTTCTACTTGTGCTATGGCGCAACAGCTTGGCAGCAATACACAATTTATGTTCAATCAATTAATGATCAATCCGGCCTATGCCGGCATACATCAAAACATACAGATGGATCTCAATGCAAGAGAACAATGGCTGGGCCTGGATGGCGCACCTTCTACACAGCAGCTTTCCATACACGGAGCACATTTAAAGAAACCGATCAGTTTTGGAGGTACGTTGGTCAGAGATCAGATAGGTTTAACGTCACAGTACAGGCTCAACTTCAGTGCGGCTTACAGAATACATACCTCATACGACGGGCAATTGTCCTTTGGTATGCAGGCGGGCTTTTTTTCGCATCAGACAGACTTCAGTGAAGGAGATTCGACAGACCCAACACTCAGTGGTGCTTCACAGAGTTTCTTCGCTCCGTCGCTGGGCGTAGGAGTGCTATGGCATTCGCCTAAATATTACCTGGGCCTCGGTGTACCACAGTTGCTTCAGTTCAACTTTGATGATTCTATGGAGTCCATCGTGGAAGACGTGCGTCACTACTATGGCACGGCAGGATTCGTACATGAGGTGAATCAGAACCTACACATCAAGCCAAATGCACTGGTAAAATTGACAGAAACCGGTCAGTATCAGATGGATTTAAATCTTAGTTTTTTACTCGATCAGAAACTATGGTTGGGTACTACCTACAGTCATGGTAATCACGTAAGTGGCATCATCAGCTATCGTTTCACTGACCGCCTCCAGGGAGGTTACTCCTACGATCATCCTATTGATAATAATGTATTGAATGGGTCACATGAAGTACAACTCAGCTATCGGATGAAGCGGCAGAAATATGAAAGACTCAATCCTGTATTCTTTTAAACTCAGTACTTATGAAAAACTCCCTGATATACCTGAGTACAATCCTGACCGTGATACTGGCCTTCCCTTTGAAAGCACAAAGTCCACACATGGCGCATCACCAACTTAACAAGACAAATTCCGCGCAGACTGTCAAAATGGAGTCGTTGTCTGGTGGGCAGGTACGTGCTGTTGCCTTCAACTCGCGGGAGGACGAGTTTTCACTCAATATCTTTTCAGGAGGCTGGTATTTTGTGGGTGGAAGTGTCACTTCCGGACATGGCTCTCACGATATCTATGTATTGGATACAGTAGTTTCGATGAATACGCCGGCACTGTTTTCAAAAAAGATCAACAGTCACAAAGATGAGGGCGTATTTGCACTGTATGACCAGGGAAATCAGTTGATTTTTGGCAGAAACGACTCTCACGACCCTGGTAATCGGCGGATGAGGCTGTACCACAGTAAAAAAGACCTGGCGAAAGGAAAATGGAGTAAACCAAAGCGCATTGTAATAGGGCCGGAAGCTTATTCCTACGCCCATCCCGTCATCTCAGCTGATGGCAATTTTTTATACTTTTCCTCAAATATGACAGGGGCTGTTGGTGGTGCAGACATCTTCAGAAGTCAATGGAGGGACGGTAGCTGGTCGGCACCGGTGCATTTGGGTAATGCTGTGAATACGACCGGAGATGAGTTCCCCTCAGGAATAGATGCCAATGGAAATTTGTTGTTTGCTTCCAATGGCATGGCAGGAAAAGGAGGATTTGATGTTTTTAGGGCTATCCCTTCTCAGCAAGGTTTTCAGGTGCAAACCATTGAAGGTCCGCTCAACAGTCCATTCGACGATTTTGGATTGACTATGCAGCAAGGGAGGTACTTCTTTGCCAGCAACCGCGAAGGAGGCAGGGGTGGATATGACTTGTATGAACTAACCCTCCCAATGAGGAGGCAAACGGAAAGTACTCAAAAAATAATGGCTGATAAGGCGCCGGAAGTGAATCAACGTTTTGCACCAGCAAGCCCTGAGGAGGTGCCCAATAAGCGTGTGAGACAGGCTGATAGGGTCACTTTTACACGCGATGGATTTGAACAGGGTTGGCTGTTACTGGAGGAAGACATGGTGATCAGCGGGAGCAAAAACGATATTGAAGCTTATTTAAAACGCGAAACCATTGAGATAGCAACGGACTATGTCATCAAACCCACACGCTATGAACTTGGGCAATATTTACCGCGAGAGGAAGAGATTTCGGTGACTATCAGCAAGCTGGTCACCTTATTGAAGGAAAAGACATCCATCAATGTATTGCTAACCGGTCATACCGACTGTACCGGCGCTTCTGCAGCCAACGAGGTGTTGGGCCTGAAACGTGCTAACTACTTAAAGCAACTGCTGGTAGCGCAGGGGATTTCAGCCTCAAGGGTCGCCACTGCATCCGGTTCGTACTTAAAAGACTGTCCGCAGTCCGAAGAGGATCCATCTTTGCGAAGGACGGATATCGACTTGTTGTTGAACGAGTCAAATTAAGTATTAAATATTATAGTGATATATTATCATATGAAAATTTAAGGTTTTCTGGAATTCACGAAGTATTAGAGGTGAAAGCATGAGTTTTCTATCTTGTTTCGACAACCAATTGACGAATCGTTTGATGCTTCACTTATCCTATTGGTGTGATTAAGGGGGATTTTGACTAGGTTTTTCAATGAAAGATTGGTCGAATAAGACGAATTAATACTGAAATAAGGGTTTGCCTTATTCTCTTAATAGTTGCCAGTGAATTTCTTTGTTTTTGAGAATGAAGGTAAGATTACAATAATCTTGAAAACATGGAAGCCAAAATCAAAGCAATAAAATATTTATCATTGAGTGTGCTGGTGTTGAGTATAGTTGGTTACTGCGTAATGCAACAATATTGTCAACAAACTGGTGAAAGTATTAAACTACTCAATCAAGCCATAGCACACGTTGACAACAACCAGAAGGTGTTAAATAACGCTCCGTATCAGGAAGTTTTTAATAACATCACCACTTCTGTGTTAAGTAGAAATGCCTCGGAGGTAGACTTTACCGTACTGAATCAATCAGACATAGCAATGGTAAAAGCGGGCATGTCGATCGAACTGAATGACCTGTTGTCCAGAAGAGTCATTGTTTTCAATATTAAGATGATGTTGGTGTTTCTCTGTTGCTTTGCCGGGGGTATGTTCCTCTACAATTGGAAGAGATCCCAATATGTTGGGCGATTGGTTGGAATGGAGCATAACATGGAACAACTGCAAGGACTACTCAAGCAGCGTGAAAAAGCGGTGAACCGTGCTGTATATCAGTACAATAGTGTGCAGACTGCGTATCAACAGGCTAAGAAGAAAGAGGTAGAACTTAAAGGAAAAATAGAAGAAGCGGATGCGGTGCAGCAGGAGATGAAGCGGTTTGTGGACATTCAAATACAAACCAACGAACAACTGATGATTGCTGAATCGAAGCTGAAGAATTTACTAGAGAAAGAAAAAGAGAGCAAATCTATGCTTGCAGAGGCATTGGATAAGTTGAAAGACACGCAAGGACAGCTGGTACACAGCGAAAAAATGGCGTCATTGGGGCAGTTGACTGCCGGTATTGCACACGAAATCAACAACCCGATCAATTTCATCTACAATGGCATAGAAAGTGTAAAAAGAAATATCGCAGAGATCAATGAGTTATTAAATAAATACGCGCTGCTTGAAGAAGGAGAAGATCCTACTACCCTCAAGCAGGAAATCCTCGCGTTGAAAGAGGAAATTGAATTTGCAGATATACAGGAAGACCTTTCGGATATGGTTACCGATATCAAAGATGGGGCAATCAGGACTATTGAGATTGTGAAAGGACTACGCGTCTTCTCCCGATTGGATGAAGAACACCTGAAGACAGCCAATATCAACGAATGTCTGGAGGCTACTCTGATTTTATTGAAAAATAAAACGAAGAACAGGATTGCTGTAGAGAAGCGCTATGATGAAGAATTACCTGAGATTTTGTGCTATCCAGGACAGCTCAACCAGGTCTTTATGAATATCCTGAACAATGCCATCCAGGCAATCCCCGACGAAAACGAGGAAGCTAAAATTACGGTGATCACCACAGTGGAGAACGATCAGGTGGTGGTCAAACTGAAGGACAATGGCACCGGGATGAGTGATGACGTAAAAGCAAGAATATTTGAGCCGTTTTATACCACTAAACCAGTAGGGGTAGGAACAGGCCTAGGGATGTCAATCAGCTATGGCATTATTGAAAAACACAATGGAAAACTCGATGTGGAAAGTGAGTTGGGTAAAGGGACTGAGTTTTCCATTAAGATTCCTATCGTGGATGAAGGCAAAGAGGTGGCTTTACCAGAAGCCCTGAAAAAAGCCGTGTAAGAAACTTTGAGCATTACCTGGTTAGATTCTGTAATGTTCTTAAGGTGGTAAGAAAAACTGTCTCAGATTTGGGACAGTTTTTTTATTTGCAATGTTGCCAATTAAAACTGTAACTTCCGTTTATGGAAATAAAAGACCTGGAAAATACCTTAGACAATATCCAGTTAACACCTGATAATGCCGGTAATGGGCTGGTGAAACTGGTGTTGGCGCTGGTCAATGTCATCCGTGAGCTCATGGAGAAGCAGGCCATCAGGAAGATTGAGGCAGGTCAGATAAGCGATGAGAAGATCGAGGAAATGGGTGCTACTTTTCTGGCTTTGGAGGAGAAAATGGAAGCCATGAAGAAGCACTTCGGCCTCACGGACCAGGACCTGGAAATCGACCTTAATCGATTCATAAAGCATTAAAGTAACCTACATCCTGACGCCAGTTCGTGGTTGAAGCCATTGCGTTATCTTACTCCAAACACTAACGCCAGTTTTTAACGGGTATCTACAACCTTCCCCTAACCGATTCCATTAGCTTCATTACCAGATCATATCGATACCACAACTTTTACGCTGAGGTAATTTCCATCTTCATGGGCATGCACCAACCCAGGATCGTTACTCAAAATAGTATTTCCACTGATGAGAAAGTACCTTTCCTGGACTCAGAAAGTGCACATTTCCCTGCAAAATAAAGGATTCCCTTAGTATCTATCTGACGAACACCTATGCCATTAGCCAGCCGCGTGAGATAGGTTTGTAATGTATTCAAATAAAACATATTAGTTATGGCAGTAGAAAAAACAGCATCATCAAGTAGTTTGGTGGAAGTAGTAGATAGAGTACTTGACAAAGGGGTTGTAGTAGATGCCTTTGTGAGACTCTCACTCGTAGGTATTGAACTGGTAACAGTTGAGGCAAGAATTGTAGTAGCCTCTGTAGAAACATATCTCAGATATGCAGAGGCGGTTGGATTGACTTCAAGGGCTGCCTAATGTGTTTGTGTATGCTGCATCATCGGGTATGCTGCCAGGTGGTGCAGCCTCACATTAGCGGATGCAATGCTTGAACACCATTGTAGACAATCAAAAACAAGGCGTTGGCCCATTCACGCACCAATTGCCAATGGGCCAACCCTTTTTTTGTATTGCCTCCCTTAAACATCCAGGCATCATTATTAATTATTCAACCTGACCTCGTCAGATTAGAAAAAATCATTGAGTTATGTCAGAGATCATTCCCTCACACATTGGTTCCAAATTAACTGACTTTTCATCTATTGTTGTTGATGAGACGAGCGCGTCTGATTGGCCGCAGGACGAAGAGCAATCAGGGTTTCAGGAAAAGGAGGAGGTGAATGAAACAGACATTGCACTAAACACGAAACAAGGCAATACCATGCAAAAAAGAAAGAAAGCCGCTCCAAAGGCCACTACCAAACGGAAAAGAACCAATGGAGTGAAAAAGAGTCTTCCCAGGAATCCCGGTGCAGGAGCTGCTACTTCGGAAGCGGTGGCTGATTTGCAATTACCTCCACTTGACCTGGAGGTTCTAGAGGAGGAGTCGCCTAAGGACCTTATATCGGATGAGCCTACAGCAATTCCTGAGGTGCCAGAGGTTTCAGAAGTAGCCGAAGACCTACCGGAATTGATTCTTGACAACCTCGACACAGGACCTGACGTGGCCTCTGCTACCCCATTAAAACCACCAGCTAAGAAAACGACAACGAAACGAAACAGGGCAGCGAGTAAACCTGTGGCCAAAAGGGCAAAAAAAGTAACGCCACCGCCTACAAACGTAGTAAAGGCTGAGCCAGCGAGTATTGTCAAAGAACCGGTGAAGCCTGAAAGCAGTTTGCCGGTTGCCAAAACAGTGTTGCAGCCAGTGGATAATAACGCAGCATCAGTAGTTGCAGAACGCAGAGCTTTCGTAGCGAGAATTAAGACTGAAACAAAGGCTTTCCTTGATCAATTGGCAGCAGAACGAAAGCAAAGAGAGCAGGAGTATAAGCAGTTCAGGCAGAGCTTGCAACAGGATCTTGGTAGAAAATAAGTGAGGAAAACCACAAACACATGAACGCAGAGAAGACCATAATCCTTGAGCCAAATAGTGAGTTTGTTGAGACTCCGTACATCACAGAGTTGATTAGCCGGTCTATGACTTACCTAAAAGCTGGGTTTCCAGTGCACTACAGGGGACCCGCAGGAACCGGGAAGAGCACACTGGCCAAGCATCTTGCGACCAAAGTAGGTAAACCAGTGACCCTTTTGTATGGCGATGAAGAAATGACGTCTGCCAATTTAATCGGCAGCGAATCTGGCTATAGAATGAAAAGAGTGCGGGATAATTTTATTTCTACCGTACTGAAAGAAGAGGAAGAGATGACCAAAAAATGGGTAGATAATCGGTTGACGGAAGCCTGCAGGCATGGATACACGTTGATTTATGATGAATTTACCAGGTCAAGGCCAGAGGCAAATAATGTATTGCTTTCAATCTTGCAAGATAAGTTGCTGGCATTGGGAAATGATGCTTCTTCAGGAAGTTATGTGGAGGTACACCCCGGTTTTACAGCGATTTTTACCAGCAACCCAGAGGAGTATGCAGGTACGTTCAAGAGTCAGGATGCGCTGAGAGACCGCATGATTACCATTGACCTTGAGTATCCGGACTATGAGACGGAAATGCAGATCATTTATGAAAAGGGACGTATTCCGTTGGACGTATGTAAAATCATCACGGACATCGTCCGTATATTAAGAGACAGTGGCGAGTGTGAGTTTTCCCCTACCATCAGGTCGGGCATCAAGATCGCCAAAACATTGACAGTCCTCAACATGGAGCCAGAAGATAATTATGAGTTATTTTCAAGACTCTGCCAAGACATTCTGTCTTCAGAGACAGGTAAATTGACGGATAAGTCTGGTCATGCATCTACCCGTAAGCTGGTGCAACAGATCATAGCTGATCAACAGCCGATCCAACGTTCCTTTTTAGCAATCTAAATTGTACGACAATGAAATTGAGACCTACTACGACCAAGATGCGTGTAAGTTCGCTTCCGCGCAATGAGCGAAACCCTTACATGGAACTCCATAAGATGGAGCAGAAACGCAGGTACCTCATCGACAAAGCCCACAAATTGGCTTTGGAACAAAATAGCGTCAACATGGCGCTGAGTCAGTTGGAAGACGAAATGCAATCCATGTTGAAAAGGATACCAGATCAGATCAAGGCAGACAAAGATCAGGTAACAGCAGTCAGTGATCAAAGAAGAACTCTTTCCTACTAGCCTGACCGATTTATTTTTGATAAATTGCTGGAACGGTATCCAACGAAATCCGATTTTTTATGTCACAAAGAGGTGTTAGTACGCATGGTAATTCTACCAACCTGGCCGATATCCTGGAAAGAGTGTTGGACAAGGGGATTGTCGTAGCTGGTGATATTAATGTAAATATTGCTGAGATTGAACTATTATCAATCAAAATCAGACTGGTCATTTGCTCTGTCGACAAAGCGAAAGAGATGGGCATCAATTGGTGGAAAAATGATCCCTATTTATCGGCAGAGGCAGGTAATCTGGAGCTGCTACAGGAACAGAATCAGTTATTGATGAAGAAGATTGAGGCACTGGAACGCCGCTTAGATGCTTAGCTATGTCTTCACTGGAAGATTCCATATCGGCAAGTGAAAGAAAACTGATATTTGTAGGAGGTAAAGGAGGTGTTGGTAAAACATCTGTGGCTGCGGCATTGGCGCTAAGAATGTCAACGTCACATAAAATTCTCCTGATTTCCACCGATCCGGCGCATTCTCTTCAGGACCTTTTAAATGTAGCTTCTTTTGATACCCCAGCTGAGTTTGAAGGGTTGTTTGATGTATGGGAGCCTGATAGTCAGGTAGCTTTTGAGGCGTTTAAGACGGCGCATGCAGAAGAGTTTCGACTGTTGTTTGATACTTCTACGCATTTGGATGAGGAAGACATTGAGCAGTTGCTCTCACTCGTGATCCCTGGACTGGATGAGATCATGGGGCTGAAAGGCCTCATTGACAAGATGGAAACAGGTCTGTATGATAAAATTATTGTAGACACCGCGCCCACCGGACATGCCCTTAGGCTATTGTCTACGCCCTATATCCTGGATAATTGGATCAAGGTAATGGCATCTATGCGGTGGAAGTATCGTTTTATCCAACAAACTTTCAAAGGAAAGGTAGACAAAGATGATGCAGATGACCTGCTACTGGATCTGAAAAGAATGGTCAGTCGCACCAAGAAATTACTCACTGACGGGATGTCATGTGAATTTGTACTGATTTCGCTTCCCGATAGAATGAACTTAAATGAGACCCACCGGTTGTGGGAAAGACTTAAGAATGCTGGCATTGCAGTGAAGACCCTGATCATCAACAGGAAATCTCCACGGTCAATAGATCCTTTTTATGAAAGCATCCGATTGCAGGAGGAAGCACTACTGAAAGATGAATTATCTGGTTTTGAACCTTTGCATATCATCGAGATTCCAAGAATTTCACTGGAAATCAATGGGTTGGAGCAATTGAAGACCTTAAGCACAACAATTTTTAATCAGAATCAAAATGGAAAATAGATATTATTTGTACGGCACTGTAAAGACAAACGAGGCAGTTTCGTTGGGTCCCACAAACCTGAGTACTACTGGGGTACCCGATGAGATCAAAGTACATGTAAGCAATGGACTTGGCCTGGCTTATGTGATGCATGCTTCAGATGAAGATGAAGTAGCTGCTACTCGCAAGAACCTTGTCACGCACCAGAAGGTCGTAGAGCGATTGATGGAACACTATGGTGTAGTGGTGCCCTTTGCGTTTGGAACACTTTTTAACTCACTGGAAGAGGTGGAAAAGTTGCTGGAAGAAAGAAGAGATGCTTTTCTGGAGATGTTTGAGAAGATAGAGGGTAAAGTAGAGCTGACCCTAAAGATGATGTGGGAAAAGATGGATCCTGTCTTCGCAGAAATTGTGGAAGAAAATGAAGAGATCAGTGTAAAAAGGTCACTGGTGGTAGACGGTCAGGCACAGCAAAATGACCAAATAGAGTTAGGAAAGCTGGTAGAAGAGGCTTTGCTACAAAAGAAAGAAAAGCTCTGCCAGGAGGTGATTGCCCCATTGATAGAGATCGCAGTTGATCATAGAATACAAAAGAACATCACAGAAGCCATGTTTGTGAATGTTAATTTTCTGGTTAAAAAAGAAGACGAAAGCAGGTTTGATGAGGCAATCAATGCTGTTGGAGAAGCTTATCAGCACAATGTGTTGGTCAAATACATTGGACCAGCAGCACCGGTTAATTTTCTTTAGGAGATTTCTAAAAATCAAGTTTAGCAGCGCTAAATCGGGTGCAGTGATGATCAAAAATCAATAGGGAGCGATTAAAGGTGCCCTTTTGTTCAAATCTACTATCTTTAAGTTATGTTCATTCTCGACGATATCATCATGGCCCCCATCAAGGGCATATACAGTCTTGTCAAAGTAATTCACGATCAAATGGAAGAGGAATTGTATGACCTTGATAAGATTCAGCAGGAACTGATGCAACTACAACTTCAGTTTGAGATGGACCAGATCGATGAGGAGACATACGATGAACAGGAGGCGGCACTACTTGAAAGGCTGTCTGAAAGTAAACGTCGTGCCAAAGCCGCCAGAGAAAATGAGTGACCTGATTTATGTATTTGGGATCACGAAAGGCGAATCATCCAAAGGTTTTTCCTATAATGGTCTCAGCGCAATTACTGCTGCAGTGGACGAGGCAGAGTTTGGTGAATCTGTACTGCCGGAACGGCTGAAAGATGTTGCATGGTTGAGTGACAAGGTAGTTTGGCATCAGGATTGTTTATCAGAGTGGTCTGCCAGGCAAGACGTCATTCCATTCAAGTTTGGGAGTATTTTTAAGTCTGTAGACAATGTCATCAAGATGCTGGCTGATCAGGAGACGCAGTTTAAAAGCATCTTTCAAAAAATTACCGGACGCGACGAGTGGGGACTGAAGCTTTTTTATCAGCCAGACCAGTTAACCTTATGGTTGGAACAAAACGACTCTGAACTGTCTGGTGCTTTGCATGAGATTTCAGAAAGCTCTTCGGGAAAAGCATTTCTTCTGAAGAAGAAGTACGGCCAGCAGGTAAAAGAAACGGTTAAACAGAAGGTGAATGAGACGCGCTCCCAATTGTATGAGCTGGTGAATGGGTTTTCAGAGGCCGTTCAGTTAGCCAATGAACAGCCTGCAGAGCTGACCTCAGACAGAGGCATCAATGCATTCAATGCCGCATTGCTGATTGATAAGTCGCGTGGTATGGCCGTTCAACAGCAGGTAGTGGCATTTCACGAGAAAATCAAAGCGTCTGGGATGGCATTGGAGTACACGGGGCCATGGCCGGCCTATAATTTTGCCACGCTATGAGTAATGAGGATCCTTTAAAACCCTTTGACCCGGATAAAGACAAGGTGCTGCTTTCTGAAGTACTGGACCGTGTCATCAATACGGGCGTGACCATCAGTGGCGACCTCACAATTGGCATTGCAGATGAAGACCTGATCTATGTGGGGCTAAGGGTACTGCTGACCTCTGTGGATAAATTGCGCGAAGACAATGAGGCAACCTGAGATGCTGTTGCTTTACTGTTTGCTAAAAACACCTGCAGAGCTACCAGTGCTCAAAGGCCTAGGGGAATCAGCACTTCAGTATTTTAGCCGTGATGGATTGACTGTAGCCTACAGTGAGGTAAGTAATATTGACCTTGTATCCATTGAATCCACCACAGAACATCCTGCCTTTCAGTATGAGCGCATTGTAATGACGTTGCACCAGCAGCACCATCTCATCCCTATTCGGTTTGGTGAGAAAGTGACGGGTGTAGAAAAGATTGAATCCTTGTTAAATACACACGCTCCCAAAATCCATCAGGCACTGAATCAGTTGGGTGATAAGTCTGAGCTGATCTTCAAAGTGCGACCTACTACACTGCCTGAAAAGAAACTACCCGAGTCTCTGAAAGACAGCAAGAATAAAGGCATTGCCTATTTGAGAAAGAAATACCAAAAGCACCAGCAGACATTTGCCGCTGAGGATGATCTTTCCGTTGTAGAAAAAGTGTTTTTATCTGTTTTCCAATCTGTGCTTTTTGATCACCAGGTAGCATTAAAATCAGACAGTGTAGCCGTGAGACTATTGGTGGCCAGGTCTTATCAGACCAGCGAGTCCATTACAAAGCAGTTGGTAGAGCAGTTGCCAAACCACGAACTCTCCTTCACCGGAGCCTTTCCTCCATACCATTTTGCCACTTTGCAGCTTGGTAAACCCTGAAAACGCAGGAGATTGTGTGTTTCTTACTTAATAATGAGTTGTTCCAGTAGAATTTCCCCAGCCTGGCCATGCCTGAATACGCCAGTCACTTCATTCTGATTGTTGCGTGTGGTAGATAGTTCATCGCACAAATCCTGGCAGTTGATATCCTTTTCTTCCAGGATATTGAAAGCTTTTGAAGCAGCATCCTGAAATACTACCTGATCAATGCCTCTTGTGATGGATCTCAGTCGTAGATTAAAAGTGGTCTCTGTGGAGGCTTGTTCCCGGGAGACAATCTCCTGGAGAAGATACTTAAGAGATGAGCCGTCTTCATCTTCACAGGAGGAAAACGTACATAGCAGGAGTAATAAAGCTAAGTATTTCATCGAGTAGTTTTAAGTTGAGTCTGATGTTCAGACCCAAACAGTGAGGAAATGGTTGTTGGATTAGCTGTTTGTTTGACAGAAAAACTGATTTATGCTGTTGGTGGGTTCTCTCTAAGACTTAAAACAAATTCCACGTCAACTTCAGCCAATTCCGCAATTTGTTCAATAGTCAAAATGCCTTGTTGGAGCATTCTAAGAATCATCTGTTGTTTACTCTTCTCCAGTCCTTC
>ERZ1740068.509-NODE-509-length-18336-cov-8.160330_pt1 | contig 18336 bp, 10 predicted proteins | sample MGYA00581735_ERZ1740068 | MGnify/ENA primary metagenome ERZ1740068 (study PRJEB43018, sample SAMN04849740) | marine metagenome | isolation source: floating plastic debris | place: Pacific Ocean | collected 2008-08-30 | study: EMG produced TPA metagenomics assembly...
GGGGCGGGGTAGTATTCGTAGGTCGCCGGCTCTTCAAAATCGTTGACATTCACCAGGTGCCGTTGCCCATCGGCGGGAATGGTGTAATTGACTTTAATGTCGAAATTGACGTTTACCTGATTGTCAACTATGGCTACCGCTGGTACAGCGGCCATGGCTGGTTCTGATTCATTTGCCTCGTAGCGCATTGCTTCCGCGTCATCATCGGAGTAGTATTGTGTTTGTGCTTGAGCCTTTGCTTTTCGATCGGCTTTTTTATAGTCATAGCTTTGTCTCAATCGCTCCAAATACCGTAGTCTCCAAGGACTCAATTCTGGCTTTTGGTTGCTCAGTTTGGGGTTGCCGGTGGAAAGGGTGAGTTGAACATCCTTCCAATCTACGCCAGTGCTTTGGTACACCCGGCCGTTGTATTTCAAGGCTACCGGCCCGGTAATGTCTTTGGCACGCACATCGTAGCTGGGAATCCACCCGGCTTGGTTCACCAAATAGCTCACCGTTAGCGCAGCGGTGGTAGGTGCATTGGCTACCAGTTCCACACTGATTTCGGAGGTCGCTTTTTTCCAGTTTCCACTTGCAATCCTCAACTGGCGGTTGATCTTGTTGATTTCCTCTTGCAAGTTCTTTTTCTTGGTTTCCAGCTCCAGTACTTTCAACATGATGTCGGAAAGGCGGTCGCGGTAAAAATCAGCCAGGTCACTGAGATCTTCTACATTAAAAGCCGATTCCTCCCAGCCCACTTTCTGGTTGGCCAGGATCATTCTTCGCTCCTCATCATAAACGGAGGTTAGGTTTTGGTTGAACTTGAGGTCGAGTTTCAGGCTTTCCAGCTGATCTTCCAAGTCGGTGATTTCCTTGGGCTTTTCGGTAGACGTGAGGTAATTCATTTCGTGTTTCACCGAAAGAATGGTCACTTTACCCTTTCCCTGTACCTGAATGCTGTTGGGGTCGATGTTGGGACTCAGGTCGGTGAGTTTCACAATGGTAGTACCACTTTGCAGCGACTGCGAGGCTTGGCGCTCCACCTGGGCACCGTTTAGAAATACAGTGACTTTTTCGATCGTCGACTTGGTTTCTACGGTTTTAGCAGCCAACAAACTGCCGGAGCCCAATGAAAGGGACAGAAGGGTGATCCAAAACGATTTCATGCAAGGGGTTTAAAGTGGGTAGGTTAGGTTAATCGCGGTTGCCCAGCAACAGGAGCACCCAATAAAGTAAGTTGGCTACTGCCGCAAGTGCGGCTACCACATAGGTAGAGGCGGCCCAACTAAGGGCAGATTTAGCCTTTCGATATTCTTCACCTTGGGTAATTCGACTGGCATTTAGCCACACCAAGGCGCGGTTGCTGGCGTCAAATTCTACCGGCAGGGTAACGAGGGTAAAAAGGGTGATGGAGGCCTGCGCACCAATGATGATGTACAGGGCAATATCAAAAGAAAACAATTGAAAAGCTCCCCAAAACAACAGGGAAGCCATCATTACATAGTTCATGATGTTGGTGCCGATGTTGGCTATTGGAACCAATTTGGAACGCAGTTGGAGCATGCTGTAAGCAGTTGCGTGTTGCACGGCGTGCCCGGTTTCGTGGGCGGCTACCGCAGCTGCGGCCACGTGGCGGCCGTGGTACACCTCTTCGCTCAGGTTGATGGTTTTGTTAGCAGGGTTGTAGTGGTCGGTTAACTTTCCGGGTACGGAAGTGATTTCCACATCATAAATGTTGTTGTCGCGCAACATTCTGGCAGCAATTTGTGCCCCCGAAAGGCCCGAGCTGGTGGGAACCTGAGAAAATTCGCGGAATTTGCGTTTCAACTGTGCTCCAACCGCCATGCTAATCAAAGCAAATACAATAAAAATCAGAAAGTACATCGCTAAATGGAGTTTGGTTACAAATGTAATTATGTCTATTAAGGACAGACGGCTCAGCACAAATAATATTCCATTCTGCTTTCAGGGACAAAGGAGAAGAGGAGCGCGAAATTTTGACAGGAAATCCGACGAAATGGCAATCAGCGGATGCTGCCGCCCGAAGTTGGAATGTTATTAACGGTGTGTTTGTTGGGATCGGGGAAATAGATGGTCAATATCATTTCAGATCTTACTGCTTTGCCGTCTTTGGTTCCGGCTTGCCATTGGATTCGCCGAAGCAGTCGCAGCGCCTCTTCGTTGCAACCGCCCCCAATGGAACGAATGATACGTACGTTGGAGATTTGCCCGTTGGGTTCAACCACAAACCAGAGTTCTACCGAGCCGTGTAGCCCGTGTACCTTGGCCGCATGTGGGTGTTCGAGGTTGGCCGCTACGTAGTTCTGAAGGCTTTTGAATGGCCGGGGAGGAGTGCCTTGAGGAAGTTGGTCCGTTTCTTTGGTGGTATATACCTGCAAACTGCTGGCCGCCGGTTGGATGGGCGAAGGAGGGACATCAAATCCCCGCCTTTTGCAGATGGCCCGGTATTTTCGAGGTGAAAAATGGAACGTAAGAAGGTGTTCGCTGGCCTTGTTTTGGTCGTCGTAGGTGGCTGGAATCCACAGCAGCATCCGAAACAGGCGAATGGCTTCATCGTCTAAAGCTTTCCCTGCCGACTGCCAAATTTTCAAGTTGCGCGTGGTGCCATCGGCATTTACAATAAAAAACAATACCACCTGCCCTTTTTCGTCATTGGCTAAAGACGATTCGGGGTATACCACTGCCTGCTCGAAAAAATGGCGAAACTCCCGCATGCCGCCATAGCACTCGGGTGGCGTCATTTTTTGCGCCATCAAGCCATGTGTCATGCACAGACTGAGCAGAAAAAGTAGGACGAAGCGCACGGAGTAGTCGGAATTGTACTTCAAATGTAAGATACAAAAGCATTGACAGGTTCTAAAATCTCCGGGATTCCAATGGTTCAAAACCCTGGGATTCCTGCAAACGGTCTGCTCCCTTTTAGGAAGCACATGGCGTCACTTTCTCAGCTCCCAAAATCACTGTAGTTTTGCTTAAAAGCTTGTTTCCATGTCCAACAACCGGCCTTTAATTTTAGTTTGCAATGACGATGGGTATTCTGCACCCGGCATCAATTGCCTCGTTGAGGCCATGAAACCTCTCGGAGAGGTGGTGGTGGTTGCCCCCGACAAACCACAATCGGGCATGGGACATGCCATCACCATCAATGCTACATTGCGCTTGCAAGAACACAAGCGTGAAGATGGAATCAAAGTTTTTGCGTGTAGTGGCACTCCTGTTGATTGCATCAAAATGGCAGTTAAGGTTGTAGTTGATCGCCGGCCTGCGCTCATCGTGTCGGGCATCAATCACGGTGCCAACCACTCCATCAATGTGATCTATTCCGGCACCATGTCTGCTGCTATTGAAGGAGCCATGGAAGGCATACCTTCTATTGGTTTTTCTTTGTTGGACTACAGCATCGATGCCGATTTTACGGCCGCTGGTGAAATCGCTCGAAAAGTAGCCGCTCAGGTGCTGGAAAACGGATTAGCTCCCAATACCTGCCTCAATGTGAATGTGCCCAAGTTGCCCCTTGATCAAATTCGGGGCATCCGCATTTGCCGTCAGGCGAAAGCCTATTGGCGAGAAGACTTTGAGGAACGGGTGAACCCTTACGGCAAAAAATATTACTGGCTGGCCGGTGATTTTGAAAACCGGGATGAGGGTACCGACACCGATGTGTGGGCACTGGAAAATCAATACGTTTCAGTGGTACCCACACAATATGACCTTACCCATCATTCGGGTTTGGAAGCGCTAAAAACCTGGGAATTCTGATGCAGTGGTTGAATAAAGTTGGTGTTGGGTTTGCGCTTGGTCTAATTGGTCCGGTCCCGGGGTTTGTGGTGTACTATCTTATTTTGTGGAGCCACAAGACCTTGTGGAATTTCTTCATGTTGGTAGTACAAACCCCTGAGATTCAATCCAAAGTGCTAGCCTTGTCGCTCATTTCCAACCTGGCGATATTCCTGATCTTTTTCAGAAGTCGTTACGATCACACTGCCCGAGGCGTCCTTTTTGGCACCTTCGTTTATGTGCCAATCATGTTGTACCTGCGATTAACTTAAGTGGTACACCCCTTATGAAATATTACATCATTGCCGGAGAGGCTTCGGGAGACCTGCATGGTGCCAACCTTATGAAGCACCTGAATGCCGGAGATGCTTCGGCTGAGTTCAGGTGCTGGGGCGGAGACCGCATGGCAGCAGAAGGCGGAGAGATTGTGAAACACTACCGCGACCTGGCCTTTATGGGTTTTGTGGAGGTGGTGATGAACCTCCGCACCATCATGGGAAACCTCAAGTTTTGCAAAGCAGATATCTTGGCGTGGCAACCTGATGTGGTGATTATGATCGACTATCCTGGTTTCAACCTGCGCATTGCCGACTTTGCCCATAAAAATCAACTGAAGGTTTTCTACTATATCTCGCCCCAAATCTGGGCCTGGAAACAGTCGCGGGTACACCAGATCAAGCGCAACGTAGACAAGATGTTTGTGATCCTGCCATTTGAGCAGGAGTTCTATCAAAAGTTTGATTACGAAGTGGAATTCGTTGGCCATCCGTTGCTGGATGCCATTGCGGATGAACGCAGTTCGGAACCCAATTCGTCCGCTTTTAGGCGGGAACACGGCTTGAGCGATAAACCTCTGATTGCGTTGCTACCGGGCAGCCGAAAGCAGGAGATTGGCGGTATGTTGCCCCTTATGCTGGAAATGATCATGGAGTTTCCCGACCACGAATTTGTGATTGCCGGAGCGCCATCGCAGTCAAAAGAATTTTATGGCCATTTTATGGAAGGGCAAGCCGTAAAATTGGTGTTTGGCGAAACCTACCGGTTGTTGCAGCATTCCGAGGCTGCGCTGGTCACCTCCGGTACTGCTACCCTCGAAACGGCTCTTTTTGAAGTGCCAGAAGCGGTGTGTTACCGTGGCAGTCGCATTTCGGTTTGGATTGCCCGGCAGTTGGTCAAAGTGAAATACATTTCGCTCGTTAACCTCATTATGGATCAGGAAACGGTTCGGGAACTGATTCAGGCGGATTTCAACAAGGCTACCTTAAAAGAGGAACTCCATCGCCTCTTGCACGACAAAGAATATCGGGGCCAAATGCTTGAAAACTACCAGATCCTGCGTGAAAAGCTCGGTGGAACCGGGGCAAGTGCCACTACTGCCAACCGGATGTTGAAAACTCTCCGCGAGGGCTGATTTTCCATTTTTTGGGTTAATTAAATTTGTTAACCCATGCGCTTTCATCTGTCTCTTCTCATTGCTTGTTTTTCATTCCTTGGGCTCTGTTCAAGCAGTTTTGCTACTACCAATGTGGTAAAGGTGGGCCTGTTCTGGAAAAATGAACCCACTGCCGTCATGATAAGTCCGGTAATCGGATCATACGAAGTATTTGCTGACGGAAAGCGCCTTGACGATTTGAGCCGCGAAGGGCTGCGCTTGTTGATGTTGACCGCAAGCGGCAATCAGATCGAACTAAAATCGCTGAAGAAAAAGCTGGGTAAATTCTCCCGGGTCGAGTTTCGCCGGAAAAGCTGGGGGTGCAACATTCGCATCAAGGCCAGCACTCCTTCTCATCCTGCTAAGGTATTTTACGACAACCTGATGGTGCGGTCCAACGGCAAGTTGAAAATCGTGAACCAGGTATACATCGAACACTACATTGCCGGGGTGGTGGAGTCGGAAGCCGGATCGAAAGAACCCCTGGAATATTATAAGGTGCAGGCGATCATTTGTCGCACCTATGCCCTCAGCAACCTCCGGCGGCATGCAGGTGAAGGTTTTCACGTTTGCGATAAGGTGCACTGCCAGGTATACCACCACCGAAGCACCACCAACCCCGACATTGTGAAGGCGGTGAATGCTACCAAGGGACTGGTGATTGTCGATTCTGAAATCGAATTGATTACCGCGGCTTTTTCGTCCAATTGTGGGGGTACTACTTGCAATTCAGAGAGCGTTTGGACCAATCCGTTGCCCTATTTGCGATCGGTCAACGATACGTTTTGTTTGGAAGAAAACCACGCACGTTGGGAAAAAACGGTGAGCCGAACGGCCTGGCTCAATTACCTGGAAAAGCATTGGAACTATCCGGTAAACGATACTGCATACCAAAAAATGGTCGTGAACTATTGTCCTGAACATCGGGCATTCAAATTGCTTCCCGACCACCCGCACATTCCCCTAAAAATCATCCGCAGGGATTGGAAGCTGCAATCGGCCTACTTCAACATCAAAGAAGAAGGCGACAGCATCCGTTTTGTGGGCCGGGGCTATGGCCACGGAGTAGGGCTTTGCCAGGAAGGAGCCATGCGCATGGCCAAAGAAGGAGTACCCTACAACCAGATTTTGCATCATTATTATACTGATGTGCACCTTATCAACCTGGCGGTCATTGATTTCTTCCGTTCTGATTAGTCTCAAATACTGAGCCCCTGTTTCGTTTTTCAAGCGCTATTTTCATAAACCAGTACTCTTTTTAGTACTGGTTGAATTCCCCCCTTGAATGTGTTTTCCTGCGCTTGGAAGCTTTGTCGCAAATTCCTTTGCTGAGGCTGCTATTGCCTCTAACTGCCGGTATTTTACTGGGCATTGCCCGGCAACGACCAATGCCGAACCTCTACTGGCTATTGCTATGCCTGGGCTTAGCGCTTCTGCTGTTGTATTCCTGGGAGCGCTGGCGCCAACCATTACCAAAGTTTTGGCGTGGATTGTTGGTTTACCCAGCTTTTGCAATTGCCGGTTATTTATTGGCCATTGCGCGCATTGATCGGCTACAACCTTCCCATTTTCAACACCACATTGCTCCTCACCAATGGGTGATTGGGGAAGTGATGGAGCCACCAATGGAAAAACGCCGGTCGATAAAAGTGGTACTGTCGGTGCGAGAGCAATCGGATAGTTTGGGCAATAGATCAACCGTTAGTGGGAAAGCATTGCTTTACCTGGCCAAGGAGGAGCGGTCGTTGCAACTGCGGTATGGAGATCAATTGTTGCTCCGGCCGCGATTTCAAGAAATTGCCCCTCCGGCCAATCCTGCACAGTTCAACTACCGCAGGTTCTTATCCTTCGAGCAAATTCACCAACAGAGTTTCGTACCGGCCAACGACTGGCGGTTGTTGCAAAAGGGTGGCGGTGCATGGTGGTTTCGAGTAGCCTATGGCACACGGGAGCGTTTGCTTGAAAGGTTTGAAAAGCTGGGTATTGCAGGAGCAGAACTCGCTGTGCTGTCGGCCCTGATGTTGGGGGAGAAGCAAGCCCTTGACCCTGAGACGATTCGTGCCTATTCAAGTGCCGGAGCGATGCATGTTTTGGCGGTTTCGGGGCTGCATGTGGGCATTGTTTTTTTAGTGCTCAATTTTCTAATGCGGGGCTTGTTGCGTTGGCGTTTTGGCCGTTTCATCCGTGCCTTTTTGCTCATTGGAGCCTTGTGGGCCTACGCTTTTCTTACTGGGTTATCACCCTCTGTGATGCGGGCTGCGGCCATGTTCAGTTTTGTGATTATTGGCTACTCTCTGGGTCGCAAAGCCATCATTTATAATACCCTGGCAGCATCAGCCATCTTGTTGCTGGTTTGGAATCCCTTTCTCATCATGAAGGTCGGTTTTCAGCTCTCGTACCTTGCCGTTTTGGGAATTGTGTTTCTACATCCAAAAATTTATGCGCTATGGACCTTCGACCGGTGGTTGCCCGACCAGGTTTGGAATATTTCTGCGGTATCGTTGGCTGCTCAGATTGCCACTTTTCCGCTTGGATTGCTCTATTTTCATCAATTCCCCAACTATTTTCTCTTGTCCAACCTGGTGGTGATACCACTGGCTACCCTCATCATATACCTGGGTATCCTGGTGTTGTTGCTCGCTCCAATCCCTACCGTTGGGGTAGGGGCGGCATGGTTGTTAAAATACATGGTCAAAGGCCTGAATGCCTTTGTAACCTGGATGGAGGGCTTGCCCTATGCTTTGGCGGAAGGCATCACGTTTTCGATCGCCGAAACCTGGGTGATTTATGTATTTATGCTTTTGGGGGCAGGTTTTTTAGTATCTCGCAAAGGTTTCTGGTTGCTGGGAAGCCTGGTGGTGTTGGTCGTGCTGATTTCGGTAAGAAGCCTTCAGGCCTGGAATCACCTGAATCATCGGGAACTCACCGTTTACCGTATCAATCGCCACACCGCCATCGACTTTATCGACTCTGGAGAACACCTCTTTGTGGCCGATTCTGCTTTGCTCCTCAACCGGAGCGAACTGCTATTTCAAGTAGAACACCATTGGTGGGAGTTAGGGCTACGTCCACCTAATGTTCAGCCTTTGGGAGAAGATGAGCAGCTGGAAACCACCCGATGGAAAATTCAATCCGGAGTAGTGGGTTTTGGCAACAAAAGCCTGGTGCTATTGCGGCCGGAAGATGTTGACAAACTGCCTGCAAAGCCAATGAAGACCGACTATTTGCTGGTGTCAGGCAATCCAAGGATTCGGCCCGACCAGCTCTCGAAAAGCTACCTTCCCCGGTGGGTGATTTTGGATGCCAGCAACAGTTATTACAACAACCGTCGGTGGGCCAAAAAATTGACTGCTTTAGGGTGGCAAGTTTGGAACATGTCGGAGCAGGGAGCCTTCACCGAGAGCTGGTAAAAGCAAGCTGATTATCGGTTTGCGCGGGATGGGGATAGAAATTCCTTAGTTTTACCTCCTGCACACAATCCACTTATGAAAGGCAATTTGGGCAAGACAGGTGCAACCATGGGCACCTTCCCGGTCTTTATGACCGCTATTTCTACCATTCTAGGAGCCATCCTGTTTCTCAAATTTGGGTATGCAGTGGCTTCGGTTGGTCTGGTGGGAACATTGCTCATCATTCTCATTGGTCATTTGGTAACCATTCCTACCGCTATGGCGGTTGCAGAAATTGCCACCAACCAGCGGGTAGAAGGTGGTGGAGCCTATTACATGATTTCCAGGTCTTTTGGATTAAATGTAGGGGCGGCAATTGGCATTGCACTTTTTCTCTCTCAAGCCATCAGTGTGGCCTTCTACGTTATTGCCTTCGCCATTTCTTTCGATCCGGTAGCCGAAATGATCTACCAGCACTACGGCGTTTTTCTTGACAAACGGGCCATCGGAACCATTTTCATGGTGTTGTTATCGGTGCTGATGCTGACCAAAGGGGCCAACATCGGAGTCAAGGCATTGTACTTGGTAGTGGTAGTGTTGTTTGCAGCATTGTGCCTCTTCTTTTTAGGCGAACCCTATTCGGCCCAGGCAGGTTCTTTTTGGGATGTGGCCAGCGTGAGAATCGCTGAATCCGGTGCTAAGGATGTGCCTCAGCCTTTCTGGGAAGAATTTTTTCAGGTCTTCACCATTATTTTTCCAGCCTTTACCGGCATTGCTGCTGGCCTCGGGCTCTCCGGCGATTTGAAAGATCCTAAGGTGGCCATTCCGAGAGGAACACTTTGGGCCACCGTTTGCGGAATCTTGATTTACATCGCTGTTGCCTTCAAGCTGTTTTATTCGGCCAGCCCCAACGATTTGGGCAATGAAACCCACCTGGTGATGGAGAAAATCGCCCTGTGGCCGCCCATTATTCCTATTGGGTTGGCTTGTGCGGCCATTTCTTCGGCTTTGGGCAGTATCATGATTGCCCCCCGAACCTTACAGGCCCTCGGTGTAGATCAGATCTTTACCGACCGCCTAAGTTCCTGGTTGGGGAGGGGAAAAGCCAAAAGCAACGAGCCCGTTAATGCTTCGCTCATTACCTGTGCCATCGGTTTTGTGTTTGTGGCCATTGGTGACATCAATGTAGTGGCGGAGATCATTTCCATGTTTTTTATGGTCACCTACGGGGCCATTTGTTCCATCAGTTTTCTGGAACATTTTGCTGCCAGTCCGTCCTACCGTCCCACATTCCGATCCAAATGGTATTTATCCCTCTTTGGAGCCTTGCTTTGTTTTTACCTGATGTTCAAAATGAACTTCATTTACGCGGTGTGCTCTTTGATCATCATGATTGCCATTTACTTTTGGGTCACTGCCATTTCCAAAGACAAGCGCAGCCTTGCAACTTTGGTCAAAGGAGTAATTTTTCAAATCAGCCGGGAACTTCAGGTGTTTCTGCAAAAGCGGGAAGTAGTAAGCGGAGACGAACAATGGAGGCCCTTTATCATTTGCATTTCGAAAGATACCTTTCAGCGTACTTCCGCCCTGGATCAAGTACGTTGGCTGTCGCACAAATATGGTTTTGGAACCTACATCCATTTTATTCAAGGCTATTTGTCCAACCAAACCTATCGGGAGTCGCAACAGGTGAAACAACGCCTGGTACACTTAATTGAAGGTTTTGCCAGCAAAGTGTACCTCGATACCATCATTAGTCCTTCCTACACTTCGGCCATTGCGCAGTCCATTCAGCTTTCGGGCGTTTCGGGCAAAGGAAATAACATGATGTTGTTCGAATATTCGCAATCGGACCCTTCGAACCTGGGCGATTTGGTGCAGAATTACAACTTGTTACAAGCCACGGACTTTGATGTTTGTGTGTTGCGCAGTACTTATCGGGGATTTCAAAACCACCGCGAAATCCACATTTGGATCTCGCCAGATGATTTCGAGAACTCCAACCTGATGATCTTGCTCGGGTACATTATGTTGGGACATCCCGAATGGAAAAAAGGCTTCATTAAAATACTTTCAATCACTCCGGTGGGTGCCGTGCAGGAGCAAAAAGATGCATTGCTGGCGCTGATCAAAACCGGTCGATTGCCCATTTCCCGGAAAAATATTGAGCTGATTGAACTGCCGGAAAACGGTGATCAAAAAGCCGTTATCCGACAAAAATCTGCCGATGCCGACCTCACTATTTTAGGATATACAGCAGACCATCTGGAACACCACGAAACCATCTTTGAAGGGTATGACGATTTGGGCAATGTGCTTTTTGTGAATGCCGTCAAGAAGAAGGAGATCGGCTGACCTTCCTACCCTTCTTGTATAGCTATGCCTGTTCTTCCTGCCATTCACATAAAAAAAACCGCTGTTGGTGAAATTCCTCTACCCGGAAAATTTTTACCTGAGTAAATTCTAAGGTCATTTAGTAATTTTGTCTTGACAAGGCATAAACTTCTAAGCCTCACATCCTCACTATAACCCCAGATGAAAATGAGATACAGGATCACTCGTCTGCCACTTACTATTATTTTTAGTCTGCTGTTGATGCTACCAGCCATCACCCAAGCAGGAAATAATGATGCTGCACCTGTCAAAAATCGACCAGCCCTTTCGGTAGCTCTTACTCCTTCTGGGTTTTTAAATGTTTCTGCTTCACCAACTTCAGGCTTTTCAAGCGTTTCTTGTTTTGGTAGTTCTGATGGAACGGCAGCTGTTCAGGCTACAAACGGAGTATTCCCCTATACTTATCAATGGTCCAACGGAAGCTCTTCAGACAACCAATTTGGACTTTCTGCTGGGGTTTATACGGTTACTGTTACTGACTTAACCGGTTGTTCAGCAGTCTTCACCGATACAGTAGGAAGCCCCGACAGCATTATTATTCAATTCTCTGCCAATACTCCTCCTACTTGTGGAGGTTGTAACGACGGGTCGGTTGTAGCGAATGCTTTCGATGGTACACCCAACTACTCATTCTTGTGGAACAATGGATTCGGGTCAGGTCCCGGTACTTCAAGTTTCAACAACAACTTGAGTGCAGGAATTTATACCGTAACGGTAACGGATCAAAATGGCTGCACTAAATCGAACAGTGTTTTACTTGGCAGTCTGCCTTTGTCCACCACAGTTAATATCACCAACATTACCTGTAATGGTTTTGGTGACGGAATGGCTATGGCTGCTCCTGTGGGAGGGACTGCTCCATATACTTATAACTGGAGCAATGGCGCCACTATGCCATCCATCTCTGGTTTGGTTTCCGGAGTTTATTCGGTTACCGTGACCGACAATGTTGGTAGTACTTCCTCCGCAATTGGAATAGTGGCTCAAGCTCCACCTATGGGGCTTACTGCGGTAGTCATTAGTCAACCCTTTCCCATAGGCTCTGCCAATGGCATTGCGCAAGCTACCGGTACAGGAGGCTTACCGCCCTATTCCTTTGTATGGTCCACCGGATTTTCTGCTACTTCCAATGCTATTAGTACCCTCACTGGTCTCGTAGCTGGAACTTACACGGTTACCATGACCGACAATAATGGTTGTAGTAACGTTTCCTCTGTCATTTTACAAACTCCCGGTTCTGGATTGTCGGTTAATGTTAATGCAACCGATGTCACCTGCCCTGGAGGCAATGATGGGTCGGCCACACCTGTGGTTACCGGCGGAACTACGCCCTTTACTTATTTGTGGAGCAACGGAAGTAGCCAGCTCACCATTAACAACCTTTCGGCAGGAATTTATACGGTAACCGTAAGCGATCAAACCGGAGCAACTACCGTAGGCAACGCAACAGTCACTTCGCCCACGCCAATTTTCATTACCTCTACTTCTATGCCACCTACTTGTGGCAACTCCAATGGTTCTATAACAGCATCAGCATCTGGAGGTGCAGGAGGCTTCTCCTACCTATGGGCAACCGGTGCTACCGGCACTACCATCAGTGGGCTGGCTGCGGGTAACTATACGGTAACAGTAACGGATGCCAACGGGTGTACTCAGGTTGGTGTTGAACCGCTGAGTTCTACCGGTACTTGTACCACCGAGTTTTTCCCGGTTCACTGTGGGGCAACCTTAACTACCCTTGGAGATTACTTGTACTACCAAGGGGTACCCGGTGCCACAAATTACCGCTATCAAATCACTGCTACCGGATTTAGTACCGTTTTTGTAAGGGGCTTTGCAGTGAGCAACCTGCGTATGTCCTTGGTCCCCGGAATCCAATTAGGAACCACCTATAATGTTTCCATTGCCGCCTTTGTAAACGGCAGTTGGGGCAACTACGGAAACTCCTGTGCTATTACCACACCAAGCAATGTACCAGCCACTCAATTGGCACCGTCCAGCTGCAATGTAACGGTGAGCACGCTCAACCAATGGTTGTTCTGCAATCCGGTGCAGGGTGCTGACAATTACCGATATGAGGTTACCAATTCCAGTGGATTCAGCCAGACTTACACCCGCGGGTATGCTGCTACCAGTTTCCGAATCGGATTTGTACCGGGAATTAGCTACAATACTACCTACAATGTGCGTGTTGCTGCTTCCTTGAATGGATCATTTGGAAGCTATGGGCCTACCTGTACGGTTACCACTCCGGCAACTACTCCAACTACCCAGTTGAATACAGCATCCTGTGGGGTCACGCTTACAAGTTGGTCTACTTATCTTGGGTATTCGAGTCTACCTGGTGCCACCAATTATCGCTATGAAGTAACCACTACCGGGTTCAGTACGGTAAGGGTGCGCAATGCTCCCTCGCCAGTATTCCGGTTCGATTGGATTCAAGGGGTACAGCCCAACACTACTTATAATGTGCGGGTGGCGGCCTTTGTTGGAGGTGCTTGGGGCAACTATGGTAATTCTTGTACCGTAACTACTCCTAACCTTCCAATTCTTCGACTTGGGTTCTTCGATCAGGAAGAACTTCCTGAATCGGTGGATGCTTTGGCTCCTGGATTGAGCGTCAATGTCTTTCCAAATCCCAATGATGGAGCCTTTTCGATCACTGGTCAGGCCCAAAAGCAGCTATTCCTTCAGGTGTTCGATTTATCCGGTAGGGTAGTGGTGGAGCAGACCCAACTGCCAACCGATGGCAATTACACTTGGGAACTGCAATTGCCTGCTCATTTACGTTCCGGTATCTATTTTGTGAAGGTGGCCTCAGGCGACCATTCCGAAGTGAAGAAGGTAGTTGTGCGGAAATAGATCGCTGCTTCCAATGGGATGAACGCATTCACCCCAAAGTCCTCTTTTTGCAATTCACGGATTTTCTGACGTATTCGGTCGGTTATCTTTGCAATTGATCAGAAAAACAAACCTTGTGAAACGATCTCTCGTTGTATAGGTTTGTTACAAAGCGGCTTACTATGAATGCAAGATTTAATAGCCTGTTATTTTTCCTGTTTTTCGCCACATGGGCTTTTGGCCAGGGGGTGGAAGAATGTGCGTCTCATTTGAGGCACAGCACCATGATGAATAACAATGCTTCGTTTGCGCTAAGAGTACAAGACAACGAGGCCCACATCCAATCCATCATCCAAAATCAGCTCAACAACCCGAATGCTCAGTTTTCCAACAATGGGGTATTGACAGTTCCAGTGGTGGTGCACATTATCCATACCGGCCAGTCGGTGGGAACGGGAGCCAACATCTCGATGACGCAGATCAACAGTGCCATCAGTTCCATGAACGATCGTTTTCGGAAAACAGCGGGCACTCATGGGGATGCTAACGGCGTGGATGTAGAGGTTGAATTCGCCTTGGCAGTGCGTGACCCGAATTGTCAAACTACCGATGGCGTGGTGCGCATCAACGGCAGTAGTGTCACCAATTATGCCACCGAAGGCATCTCTGCCGGGCAAGGATCAGGAGCCGATGAAGTTACTGTTAAAAACCTTAGTAAGTGGCCCAATACCGAATACGTGAACATTTGGGTGGTGACAGAAATCGAAGACAACAATGGCCTATTCGGCATCCAAGGCTACGCTTATTTTCCCGGAGCAGGGGCAACTGTAGATGGCATTGTCATTATGCATACGGCCTTTGGAACTACCGGAACGGTCAATAGTTTCAACAATTTGGGCCGAACCTTGGTCCATGAAATGGGACACGTATTCGGCCTTTACCACACGTTCGAAGGCGATAACAGCGGAGCCAATTGTCCGCCTGCAGGCAACCAGTGTGGCAGTGATTTGGGTGACTGTTGCGGAGATACGGAAATTCACATCCGCGCATCGAGCAATTGCCCAAGTGGTACCAACGCTTGTACTGGAGCCGCTTTTGGAGATGTGCCCAACAATTACATGAACTATTCCAGCCAGACCTGCGCCAACATGTTTACCTCCGATCAAAAAGCGAGGATGCGAGCGGCCTTGTGTGGCACCCGATCAGGCTTGTTGTCTTCTTTGGGAGCTACTGCGGTATCCACCCCGGCCCCCGCGGCTGCTAACTGTACGCCCCAAACAACGAATTTGGTAAACAACTTTGGGATGGGAATCCGGCAAGTCATTCTTGAAAACCTGGATGTCCCTTCTGGAAATGCTGTCGGTGATGGTGGATATGTGGACCGCAGCTGCCTGCAGGCCACCAACTTACAACCTTCAACCCTTACCAGCTTAACGGTGAATACGGGAACGGTCAACGATCAGGACGTAGAAGTTTACATTGATTACAACAACGATGGTGATTTCGCCGATGCGGGTGAAAACATTTTTTCGTCTACGGATGATTCAGTCCATACGGGCACCTTTACCACCTCGGCTTCCCCCATATTCAACCAATACCTTAGGATGCGTGTGATTGCCGATTGGGTAGGCAATACCATCACGGGTCCGTGTTATACGCCTCAATACGGGCAAATCGAAGATTTTGCAGTATTGTTTTCCCTTGCCGGGCCCAGCCTAACGGTCAATACTTCTGCGCAAGCGGCCACCTGTGCCGGATTGGGTAATGGAACCGTTGGCGCCACTGCGTCCGGAGGACAGACACCTTACACCTTTGCTTGGAGTAATGGACTTGTAGGGGCTAACCTTAATAACCTTGGAGCAGGAACCTACACCGTGACGGTTACCGATGCGGTGAGCAACACCGGAACAGCTACCGCCTCCGTCACCCAACCATCTGCGTTGTCACTTTCTTTGGTGGGTACCGACCCAACCTGTAGTGGAAATGACGGTCAAATTTCGGCGGGCGCTTCCGGAGGAACGACTCCCTACACATATGCTTGGAGCAATGGGCAAACGACCAATCAGGTGAGCAACCTGGCGGCCGGAAATTTCTCTGTGATAATTACGGATGCCAACGGCTGTATGACCCAGGGGAGTACGTCTTTATCCGCACCAGGTAGTTGTCCTACACAATTAATCACTCCCCAATGTGGCACTACACTCAGTAGCTTAAATGATTACTTGTATTACCAGCCGGTAAGCGGAGCGACCAACTATCGTTATCAAATTACCCATGCTGGTACTGGATTCAATACCGTTTTTACACGTGGTACTGCTCAAACCAATTTTCGATTGACTCAGGTGAGCGGTATACAATACAACCTGACCTATTCCATTTCCATTGCTGCTTTTGTAGGTGGAGTTTGGGGCAGCTACGGCACCGCCTGTTCGGTCACTACACCAAGTGCTGTACCGTCCACCAACCTCGTTAGCAATTCTTGCAACCTCATTTTAACCGGGATGAATGATTTTCTTTACACCCAGGTCGTACCAGGTGCTACAGATTACCGATATGAAGTTACCGGGCCTGGAGTGTTCAATGAGACTTACACGCGAGGTTATCAATGGACCAATTTCCGAATGGCCTGGATACCGGGTATAGCCTACGGTACGGTTTATTCCGTTCGAGTAGCCGCATTTGTCAACGGTAGTTGGGGTAACTTCGGCAATGCTTGTACAGTCATCACGCCACCAAACGCACCCACGGTTAGTCTTCCAGGAGCTTTGTGCGGCACTACGTTAGCGAGTTGGCAACAATACATTTCCCACAGTTCAGTACCCGGAGCGGATAATTACCGCTACGAATTGGTAGGAGGTGGCAATACTATTGTGTACGTCAGGGGGTACCAATGGACTACCTTCCGATTCGATTGGATTCCAGGTCTTGTTCCAAACACCACTTACAGTGTTCGCGTAGCGGCATCTGTAGCAGGTTCGTTTGGAGCCTACGGTAGTGCTTGTCTGGTGACCACACCTGCTACCACTCCAAGGTTAGCGGTACAAGAACCCAACGCAACCAGCTTACCCGAAATGCGGGTATATCCTAACCCCAATCGGGGAGACTTTTTGATAGAGGCCATGCTCGATGGAGTCCAAGACTTTGCAGTTACTATTTTCGATTTACGAGGAAAAATCGTTTATGCTGAATCGGTCACCAATTGGGAAGGCCACTATCGCCGATCTATCCAATTAGAAGCCGCTAGAGCCGACGGCGTTTATTTGGTGCGAATGACTTACGGAGAGCGCGTGATTCACCAAAAAATGGTAGTGTCAGGTAACTAATAAGTCCATATTAATGCATTTTAGCCCAGGTATAATCAATAGGATTTACCTGGGCTTTTTCGTGGGAATCACGGTTGTTAAAATATTTCTTCCCGTTCCTGAAACCTATTCAGTTATTCATCGAATAATAAGTGCTGTTCACCGATATTCTGGATTTCAACAACAGATTGTCCGTAAATTGCGACTGGAATTTGCTGAATCAATTTTTCGCCTCACTCACTACATATGGAGAAAGTATACTCCCCAGATACTTCTTTCCCACGGAATCATAGTTTCCGCTGGATTAAGACCACTCTCTCATTGCTGTTTATTTGTACAGCATTAGGATTAAATAACGTACAAGCCGCACCTGGTTGTAAAAACGTAACCAATGCTGGTCAAATCGGAAATACGCAAAGTAATTGCGGCCCGTTTGACCCATCTGCTATTACTAACCTATCCAATCCCAGTGGTGGTAGGGGAGCATTAGAGATCATTTGGCTAAAACGCCAGCCCGGTCAGAGCTACTCGGTTATTCCGGGTGCTACCGGATTGACGTATGATCCGCCTACCCTATCGCAGACCATGCAATATCGGCGATGTGCTCGAAGGTCAGGCTGTTCTGCTTTTACAGGAGAGTCCAATTGGATTACCATTACCGTTTTACTGGAAGCTAACGTTTCGGTACAAGTGGATCAAATGGTAACCTGTGCAGGAGAAAGTGATGGGGGAGCAACGGCAATGGGAAGCGGAGTGGCTCCCTTTTCTTATTTATGGTCGAATGGAGCCACAACTGCATCCGCTTCCAACCTGAGTGTAGGACAATATAGCGTCACTGTTACTGATAACAACGGATGTACTGCAGTTGAAAGCGTTCAGATAACAGAACCTTCTGCTATCCAGCTGTCCATCAATGTGGCCGATGCAAGTTGCAACGGTTCCGATGGATCAATTTCAGCCACTCCCAACGGAGGATCTTCTCCTTATAACTACATCTGGTCCAATGGTGTCACAGTTACTGGTCAGAACAATTTAACTCCTGGTACTTATGCAGTCACAGTTTCCGATGCTAACGGATGCACTGCCGTAGGAAGCGGTGATGTCTTGGTACCCACCTGTTGCAATGTAATTTCAGCCGGCACGATCGGCAACGACCAAAGCAACTGCGGACCATTTGATCCTGCACCGATCAACAGCCTGA
>ERZ1740068.510-NODE-510-length-18326-cov-10.170598_pt1 | contig 18326 bp, 17 predicted proteins | sample MGYA00581735_ERZ1740068 | MGnify/ENA primary metagenome ERZ1740068 (study PRJEB43018, sample SAMN04849740) | marine metagenome | isolation source: floating plastic debris | place: Pacific Ocean | collected 2008-08-30 | study: EMG produced TPA metagenomics...
TAAAACATCTTGAGTTGCTCATCCAAATAGGCAGGATGCCTTTCGTGGCGTAGGAGCCATTCTTTTTTATCCACACCCCAGGCATAGCCGGTGAGCGAACCGTCTGTTCCCACCACCCGATGACAAGGTACAATGATGGCAATGTGGTTCTTTCCGTTGGCCGTACCTACCGCGCGAATTGCTTTGACATCGCCTAGTGTAATAGCCAGGTCCTTATAGGTCACAGAAGTGCCGTATGGTATGGTGGCAAGCGTTTCCCAGACGCGCTGCTGGAAGGGAGTACCCTCGTTATGAAGTGGCAAGTCAAATTGCTGCCGTGTGCCTTCAAAATATTCTTGTAATTGCTGATGGGTCGCCTGAAAGATGGGCAGGTCTGTCGCTTCCTGCGCACGCTCCTGCGCAAAAGAAAGCCCGGTAAGGGCCTCTCCATCACTTGTCAACAGGAGGAGTCCTACCGGGCTATCGTAATAATGAAAATACATGCTGTTATTTAGCCATTGGATTCTCCAGGGCAATTTCTGTTTTCTTATAACCCGCAGGGATTTTGAAATCTGAGAGCTTAAAGTCTGTTTTCTCCACCTTTTGTGCCAAAAACTGGCTCGCAGGCCTACCGCTTTCGTTATAAGCGATTGTTCTCACAGGCACACCTTTGGTAAACATGGGGTTTTTGTCATTGTTGAGGTTGGAGAATACACTTGCTCCCGGAATAAATGCTTCTATCCCTGGCAGGTACCTGTCCAGCATCTGCGTCAGCTTTTTCACTGCTGCCACATCGGCTTGCTTCACACCAAACTTCGAAAAATCGGCGATGTCCACATCAAAAAGCAGTTTCTGATCACCGCCCTTGACACTATAGGTGTCTGCCTTCCAGGAATTGACCGTAGTGGTTCCCTTTGCAGAAAAAGTGATATTGGGGTCTTTGCCATTGACTATTGGGGCAAACTTCTTCTGTGTCTCAGGAGGCATATTCTTGTAAAAAGCCTTGATGAAGCCACTCATTTGCTTCAGTGACTCACTCAGTTTTGTAAGCTCTGCTCTTCCAAGCAGGCTATATTGTTTTTTCCCATGATCGATGATGGTGATCTCTTCCTTGGCGGCATCAAACAATATGGTAAAATCTCCTCCCTGCCTGGTCTTCATCACCATTTGTGTGGCATTGATGTACAAGGTAGTTTGAGGGGGTGCCTTTTCGCTGCTCATTTCTTGCGAAATAGCCACCATTTTAAGCCCTGTCCCAGCCTGTGTAGCAAATGCCACAAATAAGGAGAGTAGGAGAATAAGGTGTTTTTTCATATGCTTCTAATTTTTTAATTCTGGATGTCAAATATTCCCGATGGAGGGCTGTCCGTCACTGAAATCTCTGAAATAGTGCGCATTCCTCTGTTGGAGGCCAGCAGTAAACCATTATAGTCCTTATAATCGTCCCAAGGTGTGGTAAACAATGGCTCCTCCTGATCCTTTTCACGGTAAAACGCCCATTGAGTTACCAGTTTTCGCTCCTTAGAGACCGCTACTTCATATTTATTCTGAGGCGTATTCCCCACATCTGTAAACGTGAGTTGCAAAATATGTGCCGATTCCCCTACGTCGGTGGTATCTTCCTTTACATACTTCAACGTTACACCACTGTCTTTTAGTTTGAAAGGCATCACAATCCAGTAAGAATCATTGATCCAGATAGCGCGGCCCATCTTCCCATATTTCTGCAGGGAATCCGGTTGCGTGATGACCTCTCCATTCATTTTCAACTGCACGTCCGAGGTGTCTTTCAGGTTCACAATCAGGGTTTCCAGGGGGCTTACTTCTCTCAGGTTATCAATCCGCACTTTGCCCGATGGTTTGTCCCATACGAGCTTGCGTGCGCCCAGAAAATTCCAGCTCAGGGTGCCCATGGCATCCCAGGATGGTCGTCCTCCCATTGAAGCCATCACGTCATCGGCGATGTCAATGGCTTTCTGGTCAGATCCTGCGGCATCAAAACCGGGTAGTGCGGGATTTACTTCTACTACAGCATCTTGCGCTGCAGGCTTCTTCGTGTCACATGCGTAGCACAAAAAAAGTGCTACAGCCAGGTGAAAAATAACTCTTTTCATAATATCGTCTTGCTGTAGCACTAAATGAAGAAAATATCTTCAGAAATAAAAATTTTGCCAACCTTACTTGTGGCTTTGGCACTTTTATGTATTGCCGGGACTACTTCATTATCGGGTGATAGGCAATCTGCTGAGCAGTCTCAGCTCGTCTTCTTCACACAGGAATTGGTAGATTCCATCTTCGCCAGTCATCGTGACCACATCATCTTTGATGAGCACATCATTGGCAAAGTAATCTGTATACGTTGTGTCCAGTTCCGGGGCCGAGGGATCAGTCAAGTCATATTGTCTCAGGCCAAACTCACCATCGCAAACAAACAACTTATTGTTACACCCGATACCCAGTCCCCTCGGATTGTTAAGGTTATATTCATTGACCAAAGAGGTTCTTGTAGGATCTGATATATCTACTACACTCAGAACATTGAGTCTGAATGGGTTATTGCAGGACAAACCGTCTCTCAACGTCACATAAGCATAGTTTCCTCTGGCAACTACAGGATCACAGCCCGTGGCATGCGTGAATACCGAGAGTAGTTGTGGCCTGTCTTTCTGGGCAAGGTCATAGATGAACATGGCACTGGCAGAGCCTAAAAACAGCTTGCCGTCGTAGGGAAATATGGTTTCCAGTCCGCTTTCTACCCGCACCAGATCGAGTACTTCAGGATCCGTGAGATCACTGATGTCAACGGGGATGATACTGGTTTGGTTGAGGGCATAAAGGTGATCGTCTACAATCGTGATGCTGGCCAAAGAGCCGCCTACTGATGTACCACTCTGGCCAAAAGCGCCTGACTCAGAGTCACTACCTGCGCAGCCATAAAACAGCGTTGTAGCTGCTAGTAAAATTATTGCTAACTGTCTCATTGTTTCAGGCATCTGGGGTTATTAATTGTCGCACTTTCCCACCCAACTACGATTCCTTTGGACAGGTCTACACATTCAAAGTACGTACCAGGGTCAAGGCCTACGGTGCTGTTTTGCATGGCATCGGACATGCGTTCAACGATTTGTATGTTGCGATTTTCATCAAAGGTGAAGGACACCAGGTCGTTGTAGTTATTGACGAAAAAGACATTGTCTTTGACCGCTACATCTGTATTACCGGGTATATTGACGAAAAAGAGTTGACGAGGCAACGCCGGATCTTCATTGTCGATCACGTGGAAGCCTTCGTTGATAATTGTCACGATGAGAAAGTCATTGTAATTGAAAATCTTCCCGGGGTTGACAATTGCCATTGGATCTGTAATTGACAGGTTATGAGCCGTCTCCGGTGACTCATAGATGGGAACCATTCCCGTCACCGCGCCATCCGGCCTGCCATAGGTAAGGGCATCATCACTTTCAATGCAGGAAAGCGCTAAGAGGCCCATGATGAGTATTGTACAGTATTTAAGCATGTTGATCGTTTTTCTATCATTCAGACTCACCGTGCTATCAAATAGTTGGAGTCACTTTCTTTTTATTGCCGAAAAAGCATAAAAAAACCCCGTTGCTGCTACAACGGGGTCCTCAAATATTTAATGGCTGTCAGACTTAGAAGAACTTATACCTTCTGTCTTCGATGTCTGCAAATTCTTTCACTGTATTGTCCAGTTGCGTAGTCAGACGTACTTGTCTGCTTTGTGCCAGCTGGTCTCTGTTATAAGTGTAATCGTCTACTGGAGTTGCTTCTGTTTTGCTATCCAGTTGTACAATCACCACACCATTGTCTGCGGTCAAAGGCGCCGTTTTCTCACCTTCATTCATCGCGAAAATCAAACCGATCGCCTCAGGCGCTGCGCCTACGTTATTCAATGCATTGGTTGACAACGTAAGGCCAGACTGAGAATAAACCTTTGCTTCAGTACCATAGGCAGAAGCAATATCTTCCAAAGTAGCACCAGAGGCATTGAGCTTACCTTTGATGTATTCTGCTTTCTTCTCGTTGATAACCTTTCTTTCTACTTCATTGCGAACGGTAGAAAGCTTAGCAGTACCTTTTTCCTGCACTCCTGTGAGGACTGCTACCACATACTTACCATCGTAGTCTTTCACATCAGAAACATCACCTATTTCGGTATCTCTGAAAGCCCACGCAACCAGGTCTCTTGCCTTGCTCAACGAATTGACCCTTGACTCATTCTGGCCCATTCTCTTCTTCTCCAATATGGTGAGACCTTGCTCCTCCGCATTTTTCTTGAAAGACTCATAGTCAATAGATGCCGCCGCAAAGCTTTCGGACTGTCGGTAATATTGGTTGATGGTCTCGTCAGAAGCATAAATATCAATTTCCAACTGAACCAGTTTATAGCTGTTGAGGACTTTGGTCTCTGTTACATCAATGATGTGGAAGCCGTAGCTAGACTCTACCAGTCTGGTGATCAAACCTTTCTTAGTAGCACCCATCACCGCATCGTTAAATGCAGGCACCATCTGTCCTTCAGTAAACCAACCTAGGTCACCACCAGTCTGTGCCGTGCGGTCTGTATTGTACTCTGCAGCCTTCTCAGCAAAGTCAGCACCGTTTCTTATCTCTCTCAGGATACCGGCAGCCTTTGTTCTGGCAGCTGCTTTGGCTTCATCTGTTTGGTCTTCCGGCTGTATGACGATGTTACTGGCTCTCGCAGAGTATTTATCACTTAGTGCAGACACCTTGTAAGCTACATACTTGCTGCCTTTGAGATAAGGACCATATACCTCACCAATTGGCAGGTCTTCAATGTCTTTCAATTCCTGAGGCATGTCGTCTTTCTTCACCGTTCTGAAAGGTGTCAGTGCTTCGGAATTTCTAATGGCAAAAAGTGAATCTTTATCAGAATCTTTCAATGCCACGATCAACTCGTCAATGTCTCTTTTTCTTTCTGCAGTATCCGTCGCACTTGGCGCGATGTTGAATTCTACGTAAGCGATGTCTCTTGAAGCCTCTACCTGATACTCATCTGAGTTTGCACTGATATAGGCATTCAATTCACTGTCAGTAGCGCTCGCGACTGAGTCAGAGATAGACAAGAACGGCACGTAAACGAAGCTCACTGAAGCGGAAGCTCCTTTTGCCATGAAATCCTGCTTTGCTTCGGCTTTGGTCACGTAATTGGTCTTCAATACCAGGTTTTGGTATTTCTGTATTTGTCTGAAGCTCCCCACCTGCTGCTGCAACTGATCCCAGGCCAGCTTTTGCTGCGCGGGGAACGTGCCATAATTCTGCAGGAATCTGATCACATCTTCTTTATTGAACTGACCAGTCTGAGGATTGGTGAAATTCTGTTGAATCAGTGGGCTGATGTTGTTCCCTGTGATGATCTCTTCCTCTTCATTAGACGGAAGTCCAATGCCCAACAGGTTAATTTTTTTACCGTAAGAAATCTCTCTTACCAGGTCGGTCCAGATCTGCTCTCTTACAAATGGTAACTGGTCAGAGTTGACTCCTCTGCCTTGTGTCACCATATCTACTCTACTGCTGAAATCTTTGAAGTCTACTTTCTCTCCAGCGATTGTTCCAACAGATGTATCGTTGTTTCCGAGTAATACAGAATTTGGTCCAAGGATATCTCCACCCACTAGAAAAAGGATCAAACCAAAGGCGATCACACCTACTGCTAATCCTGTTTTCTCTCTTATTTTATTGATTAAAGCCATTTTAAAACTTATTTGAAGGTCGCAAAAATACGGATTCTATCTAATTAAAAAAACAGATGTTCCTCCTACTTTGCGAAGAAAGGTTAATTCGCCGCCAATAGGTGTCTTTAATGTCGGATAAATTCGGGCAATTTCAGGAAGGAAAGAAGCTACTCCGCCTTCTGGTCATCACCATCGGGCATGGTCAGTTTGACGCGATCGATCCGGTTGTCTTCCAGCGTAAGGATGGTAAATTCAAACTGCGCGATCAAAATCACCTCATTCTTATCGGGGATGTCTTCATGGTACTCCAGGATCAGGCCACTGAGGGTATCATAGTCACCGGTAGGTAATTCCCATTCATACTTGTCGTTGAGGTAGTCAATCTCGTGTCTGGCACTGAGGATGTAGGTGGACTCATCTATGCAATCTTCCGTCAGATACTCATCATCATGCTCATCCTGAATCTCACCAAATATCTCCTCTATGATGTCTTCTATGGTCACAATACCGGAGGTACCGCCGTATTCATCCACCACCAGGGCAATGCTCTTTCTCTCGGAGATAAACTGTACCATCAGTTCATTGGCCGGCATGGTCTCCGGCACTATGATGATGGGATTGAGGATGTCTTTGATGGTCTTGGGTTTTTTGAACATCTCCAGCGAGTGGCAATAGCCAATGACATCATCGATGGTTTCTTTGTAAATGATGATCTTGGAATAGCCGGAAGCTACAAACAGTTCTTTCAATTCTTCTATCGGGTCGCTCACGTCTACCCCTTCAATCTCTGTCCGGGGAATCATACACTCCCTTACCTTAATCGTCTTAAACTCCACCGCATTGTTGAAGATCTTGGCGTCTACCATCTCCTGCCCCTGGTCTTCTTCCTGGTTCTGCACCGCACTCTTGAGGTAGTTATTAAGGTCTGTAATACCAAAAACAGGTCTTTCTTCGGAGTATTCCAGGCCCAGCAGCCGCTTGATGATCACTTTTGAGAGAAAAACTACGAATTGCACCGGATATTTAAGAATACGCCAGATCACATCCATAGGGATGGCCAGTACCCTTACAAATACTTCCGGATTGAGGAGAAAAATACTCTTTGGCAGGAACTCTGCTGTCACCAGTACAATCAAAGTAGATCCTATTGTTTGCAGGATCAACACCAGTATTTCCGAGTCATATGGCATGAGAAAATCCTTGATCACAGGATCGAGCAATTTGGCCATGAAAATACCGTAGAGCACCAGTGCTGCGTTGTTGCCTACCAACATGGTCGCCAAAAACCGGGAACGGTTGTCATAAAACCTGGACAGCGTTTTGGCCACCAGGTTATCCTTTTTCCGCTCCAGCTCTACAAAGACATGATTGGCCGATACAAAGGCAATCTCCATGCCTGAAAAGAATGCTGATAAAATCAGACATAACATGATGATCAAACCCAGAAAGACATTGTAATCCATCAGCGTTTCCGTTTTTTAGACCTGGACTTCTTAGGCTTCTTTGGTTTGGCCTTCGCTTGTTCCAGCGCATGCTCTTCTTCCTTGCGCTTGGCTTTGCGGTAACTGTAGACAAACAAAAAGCTCAAACTGATCATGAAAATCCAATAAGAGTTGGCAATTCCATTCACCATGGCCTGGTCTATACCGATGATCATGGTACCAAAACTCATTATTAAAGACACAACGTCTAATAATTTCATATCTTAAAAATAGCGGGTAAGTAGCGAGTCACAAAACGGATTGATCCCAAATTGCATATCACAGGATGATTAAAAGGTCTGGCCCATGTTCTTTTCACCGAGCGCACGGAGTATTTCATATTCTGAAAAATCCTGGGTGGCGGTCAGGCCTTCGCCATAGGTAGGCAGACCATCTTCATCTTTGATCGTCACGAATCGCTCGGTATAAAATATTTCTTTCGCCGGATCCCAGAAAAGTTCTTCTGTGTTGAGCTGCTCCCGGGTTTGGTGGTTGAGCACTACCACATTGCCCTCTCCTCTGTAGATACCCGTCAGTTTTTCATAAAAAACAGAATCAGCCTCAAAAGTAGTTGTCAAAACCCTGGATGCAGGATCATAGATTTCCAAATACAGGCCCCGGGGCCATATCTGGTCACCGTTTTTATATTCCTCTTCCCGTGGCGCTCGTACGATGAACTTCACAAAGCCCTCATCAGAAAACCTGGTCACAGTGGAGTCCATCATCCGGATAGGGCCATCATACTTTGGCAACTTCAAAACAGATTTGTCATCACTGCATGAGGTACCCAATACGACGGCTAAGAGACCATAAATAAGTACTTTGTTCATCCGATCAGGTTTTTCAATATCATACGGGCTTTGAGTTTAACACCGCCTGATACAAAAAACGGGGTATATCAAAATTTGATACACCCCGTCTTGAATTAATTTTCTTATCTCCCTTAGTTAGAAGGTCTGCGATCCAGTTTCACTGTTTCGTTTACCCAGCATCCTGTTGAAAGTTGGTCTCCCACTTCTCTGGACTCATTGAAGATTTCTTCACTTGAAGGAAACTGTGCTTTCGCGTTGATCATACCAGTAGTAGAACCAGCCAACTTGTACATGTTGTAGGCAGCTATGAAAACTGATCTGTCTTGTACTCTACTCTTACCTTGCTTACAGTCCTCGAAGCTACCCATGTAAAGATCTCCAATCAATTTATATGCGTCTGAGTTGGAAGGATCGCTTGACAAGGCTTTTCTGGCATAGTCACGGGCAGTTGATTTTCTGCCTTTTGATGCCATGATTTTTCCAACACTGAGATAGATTTCAGATTTCTTCAGGTTGTCTTCACTCAGCTCTGCAGCTTTGTCGTACAGTTCAATGGCTTTGTCGTAGTCTTTTTCACCAGTTGCTTTCTGCGCAAGGAACTTGTAAATCGCTGCATTTGGCTCAGCTGCTGCCATGATAGTCGCCGCCTCTACTGCCAGCGGATTATCAGTACATTTACCTTGCAACATCAGCTTAAAGATTTTCTTAGCAAGCTTCAATTCCTTGGTCTCCTGTAATTTATCGCCGAAGATTTCAGTTACCTTGTCACAGTTCAAATCAACCACTGTCAATAACATCTTATCGATGGCATCCAGTCCTTTGTTAAGACGAGACAGTTTGGAAGTAGAAGCACCTGCATTTTCAATTTTATAATCTACAATGTCAGTAATGGTGGTATACCTTTCCAGGATTTGCTCATCGGTGAGGTCATTGTTCACTTTTTGATATCTCCTTACCACATCCATGTAAGCAGCGAGGTTGTTGTCATACACTGCATTCCCATTGAGTTCGTAAGTTCTGTCAAACAGTTTCAGCAACTCCGGATATTTGTCTTGTCTGTTTTTCAAGTACTTATATGCGTCGTATGCTTTTCTGTTCAATACTTTATCCTCTGAACCAAAGTACTCAATTCTCAAGTCATATAACTCCAGTACTTTGTCCTGATATTGTTGTTTCAAAGTCTTGTCTGTCGTTGCCTGTTCCAATCCTTTATAGACCTTCACACCATTTTGATACAACGACACATGCATTTTAGGACAGCTTTGAAGCAGTTCGTCTAGGGGGGCTTTTGCACTTTCGTAATCAGCCGCCTTTACATTATCGGAAAAGAGCGCATTTTTCTCTTTTGTTTTGTCCACAGGCTCGCACCAATTCCACCCTGGCTGAGCAAATGCAGAAGTGGAAAACAACAGTGCTACAATGGCAAAAGCTCCCGTTAATAATTGCTTTTTCATAATCATTCTATTAATCGTACTTTCTTCGAATAAACCATCTGTCATTGATGGTAGCTCCGAAAACAAATCTGAAATAGGTCTCCCTGATCAAGTCGTTCTCGGTCGTACCTCTTTGACCGATTTTGAGAGCTATGTCCAAACTGGAAAAGCCCCCTACAGGAAAGGATGAACCAAAATTAATACCAAAATCATTTATTCTTCTACCGCTTAACAAATAAGGCAGCTGCTCATAGGTAATTCCAGCGCGATATGTCGCCCTTTTAAAATAACTGTTCACATCGTTATATGTTGGAATATATTCGCCGCCCAAAGCGATCTTAATTGAATTGCCAAGCTCATCGGCACTGTTTTCAAAGCCTCCGTTATCTTCCCAGTTTCTGATGCTCACATCCAGCCCAAAACCGTATTTATTAAGTTTTTCGTAGTAAATACCAAAGCTTGCGTTGGTAGGTACATTGAACAATACGGATGACTCAGTAGTAATTTCGTTGGTCTCCACTACCCGGCCCGCGACCGTTCTTCGTTCTACGGTTTCTTCTCTGTCACCGGAAAGCCCTGAAGCCAGATCATAGGTTAAGCCATAATTAATAAATTCTTTTTCTGAAATTTTTTGTTTGTAGCTCAATCCAGCCAGCAAATTCACGTCATTGTAGGAAGTTCTCTGGACAAATCTTGTCTGAAAGGCAGATACAACAGCCTGGTCGTCGATGTTGACACCATTACCGGTGGAAATACGACCAAAAATGTATTTGACCTGAAGGCCCAGCCCTAAACTTTTACCGATTTTCATACCGGTAGAGAAAAATGCCTGTGTCAGGCCGCCTTCCCCGCTCAGGTTGGTCCTGGCAGTGATGTCCGTGCCATCAATTACCGAATTAGTGGTGATGTTATAATTGACAACGCTGTACGGAAGGATACCAAAACTGGATGAAATGCGATTGGCAGCGATAGGGAATGCTATGGCCAGGTACCTGAGTCCACCGGTAGCACTGCTTTCTGCTTGCCCGGTAGTTGCAAATCTTCTTGATTCACCTTCCAGACCTACCTGAAAAGTGCTGAAGGTATTTCTGTAAAGCCATGCGGGGTTTTTTTGGTTGACATGCCAGACGGTGTTGTAACCCACTCCCAGCTCTCCAATTGCCTGATTGTTTGCAAAACCATCGAAGGCTAAATCCCCAACACCCAAAATTGAATATGGCGATACGACAGATTGAGCCGTTAACAGGTGTGTAACCATCAACGGAACCAAAATTAAAAGTCCTCTAAATTTCCTCATTCTCTTTCAAAATCCTATATAAACCAACCAGGATCAATTTTGGGGCTACAAAGATGGGTGCTTTTATTGTAGATTCAAAACGATAACCATCTCCTCCGGTGATTATTGTATTTAAATGTTCATATTGTTGGCTGAAAGACGAAATAAAGCCTTCCAATTCGAACAAGATTCCATTCATTACACCACTCAAAATAGAGTTAACAGAACTATCTCCCGTCACGGCCGGGTGCTCAGATTGTGCTTTTATTTCTACATGAGGCAATTTGCTTGTATAATCGTGCAATGACCTCAGCCGAATTCCGATTCCGGGTGCAATCGCACCACCATAATAGTGGTATCCGGCATCCAGTAAATCATAGGTGATACAGGTGCCGATATCTATCACCAGGTTATGGCGATTCGGAAACAATTCATAAGCACCCATGAGCGCTGCCAGCCGGTCCAGTCCCAAAGTGTCCTTTGTCTTATAATGATTTTTTATGGGCAAAGGTGTCTGCCGGTCAAAAACTTTCAGGCGAACACCATCGGGGAGTGCGGTAGCGATCTCCTGATGGCGATCCGTCACTGAAACCACAAAGACCAGACTCACCTCGTGCGCTACCAGGTAGTCAACCATGGGCCCTACGGCTTCCCAACTGTGATATTCCAGGATTTGCGATTCATCAGCCAGCGCTGTTTTGATGAGGGTATTGCCAATGTCTGTTAAGAGTGTTTTCACCTTTCAATATATTGTGTGCGGAAAGTTACTGAGTTTATATAAGTAGTACTACCACTTGGAGGTCTTTACATTTCCACAATCTCTGCTATATTTGTTCTGAGTAAAACTGTCTCAAAAAAAGAAAAGCCATTTTAAAAACTAAACATTATGTTAGCAAAGTGTTTCGGAAGTGCCGTTTATGGAGTAGATGCTTCCATTATTACCATTGAAGTCAATGTTGGACAAGGCCAGAAGTTTTTCATGGTCGGTTTACCAGATTCGGCAGTCAAAGAGAGCCAGCAAAGAGTAGAATCCGCCATTAAGTTTCATCAATATACGATGCCCCGCAACAAAGTGGTGGTCAACATGGCTCCTGCCGATATCCGCAAAGAAGGCTCGGCCTATGACCTGCCCATCTCACTGGGGATGCTCAAAGCCACAGGCCAGATCCAGGCCGATGACCTGGAAGATTATCTGATCATGGGTGAGTTGTCGCTCGATGGCATCCTCAGGCCAATCAAAGGCGCCTTGCCCATTGCTATAGAAGCGAGAAAGCAGGGTTTCAAAGGATTTATCCTCCCCAAAGTCAATGCGACCGAAGCAGCGATTGTAGACAATCTGAACGTCATTGGTGTGGAAACCCTTCCTGAAGCAATTGCCCACCTGAATGGCAGTCAGCCGGTAGCCCCGCTGAAGCATGATACGCGAGAGGTGTTCTATCACCAACTGGATAATTATGCGGCAGATTTCTCTAATGTGCAGGGACAGGAAAACATCAAAAGAGCGCTGGAAATAGCCGCTGCCGGTGGTCACAATGCCATCATGATAGGCCCTCCAGGTGCCGGGAAGACCATGTTGGCCAAGCGACTTCCTTCCATTCTCCCTCCGCTGTCACTGCACGAAGCACTGGAAACCACGAAAATTCACTCAGTAGCAGGAAAGCTGAAATCAGGTGCTGCGCTGATCTCCACGAGGCCCTTCAGGTCTCCTCACCATACCATCAGTGATGTGGCACTGGTAGGCGGTGGCGGCATTCCACAGCCGGGAGAGATCTCTCTGGCACACAATGGCGTCCTGTTCCTGGATGAGCTCCCTGAGTTTAAAAGGACGGTGCTGGAAGTCATGCGACAGCCAATAGAAGAACGAAAGGTGACGATCTCACGGGCACGCATCTCCCTCGACTTCCCTGCCAACTTCATGTTAATCGCCAGCATGAACCCATGCCCTTGTGGTTACTACAATCACCCGGAGAAAGAATGTGTCTGCGGACCAGGCGTAGTACAGCGCTACCTCAACAAAGTGAGCGGCCCGCTGCTAGACCGAATTGATCTCCACGTAGAGGTGACTCCCGTCTCTTTTGACCAGATGACGGCAGATAGAAAGGCTGAGTCCAGTGCAGAAATACGAGAACGTGTTATCATTGCAAGAGAAAAGCAGTCAGCGCGATTTACCGAGCAGGTTGAGGTACACAACAATGCCATGATGAGTTCACAAATGGTGAAGGAAGTATGTAAGATCAACGAAGGTGGCAAAATACTGCTGAAAACCGCCATGGAAAAGCTGGGATTGTCGGCACGGGCCTATGACAGAATACTACGCGTAGCCCGCACAATCGCCGACCTGGCGGACGCAGAAACAATACAAATAGAACACCTGGCAGAGGCGATACAATACCGAAGCCTCGACCGGGAAGGATGGGCAGGATGACAGAGTTTGATTACAAAAGATACTACATACGGCAGTTCTTCATCAGATTGATGAGGGTCACTTTGATATTCTTTGCATTGCTGTTACTGGTGGCACTGTGCTTAATTTGGTTTGTTGACAGGCCGGCAATCAACCAGACCGACGCCTACAAAAAAACGATGGCAGGGCTGGATACTTTTCAGGTAGCCCATCCAAAACCTGGCGCAGGCACCATCAAAGTGGGGTGGGCAAAGGCGAGTATCACCCCCAATCAGCCCGCGGCACTGGCAGGCTATGGCGCCCGCAAGGCCGAGGTTTATGAATCAGTACACGACTCCGTATTTGTGCGGTCTTTTGTATTTGAAAACCAGCAGGGAAAAGCAGCGATTGTTTCGGCAGATTTATTGATTTTTCCACCCATGGTACTCAACCTGATCAAAAATGAGCTACCACAGGGTCTGGACCTGTCCAATGTCTACTTCACCGCCACACATACCCACTCCAGCATCGGCGGCTGGCAGCCTGGTTTTGTCGGTAAACTGTTTGCCGGTGAGTACAATGAAGAAATGATCCGGTTCATAGCTGATGCCGTTGTCAAATCTCTCAGGAAAGCCAATGGTGAGACCAACTATGCCAAGATAGGCTATCAAAAGATCGATCAGCGTCGATTGATCCGCAACCGGTTGGTCAAAGAACGGGGAACGGTAGACCCATGGCTGAGGTTGATCAGCATAAAAAAAGTCACCGGCGAATCTGCGCTGCTATTCAGCTATGCGGCACATCCCACCTGCCTGTCTTATGACTATGCAGACCTGTCTGGTGACTATCCGGCCAAGGTCATTGAACAACTTCAGTCCGACTATGCTGTAGATTTTGCTGCTTACATGGCGGGGGCAGTGGGCAGTATGTCTCCGGAAGCTCCGGGACTCAAAGGCTTCGAAAAGATCGATTTTGTGGCAGGGCAGTTATCAGAGGTCATCACGGCAGCGCTCCCGGCAATCGAAACCGAGCCAGGGAAGGCCATGAACATCCACGACTTTCCTTTTTACCCGGGAGACCCACAGTGTAAAGTAACCAAAGACCTCCGGCTGAGAGAGTGGGCTTTTGAGCTCGCCTTTGGACAACATGAAATGGAAATCACCAGCATGCAGTTGGGTGACCTGCTGCTCGTTGGCTTACCCTGTGACTTTTCTGGCGAACTGGTGGCCCCACTAGAGCTCTACGCCAGCCAATATGGATTTGACCTGGTCATCACCAGCTTCAATGGAGGCTATGCCGGCTATGTGACCAAAGACGAGTGGTACGACCTGGAAAAATATGAAACCCGGACCATGAACTGGTACAGTCACCAAATGGGTGCTTATATGTCTGAGGGTGTGAGAAAAATAATTGATGGATATGCACGGAATCACTAGACCTACCTTATTGGTCAACGAGCAAATTGCCCGAAAAAACATCGCCAGGATGGCAGAGAAAGCCACCAAAAATAAGGTAAGCCTGAGGCCTCACTTCAAAACGCACGTCTCCGCAGAGATGGGTGAATGGTTCAGGGAGGCAGGGGTTGATACCTGTACCGTCTCTTCTGTAGAAATGGCCCAGTACTTCCAAAAAGCCGGCTGGGACGATATCACGATTGCCTTTCCGTTCAATCGGCTGGAAACTCCGGCCATCAATGAATTGTGTGCCAATGGACAGATCAATCTGGTTATAGAGGATAAAGATACTTATGACTATCTGGAAGAACACCTGGAGCACGCAGCAGCCTACTACATCAAACTAGATGTAGGTACACACCGGACGGGCTTACCCGTCACTACGGATATGTCCAACCTGGTAGAAAGCGGAAAAAAGCTGTCTTTCAAAGGATTTCTGGCACACGCAGGCCACGCTTACCGCGCCCGAAGCCGCGACCAGATCATCAAGGCTTACCAGGAAGTGCAGCAGGGTTTGGCCATGCTGAAAGCAAAATATCCCGGGGCTGAAATCTCTTATGGCGATACACCTACTTGTAGTATCATAGAAGAATTTGAAAACATTGATGAGCTGCGGGCAGGTAATTTCATCTTTTACGATTGGATGCAATATGTGATTAATTCCTGCGAATTTGAAGACATCGCTGTTTGCATGGCAGTGCCCGTTGTAGCCAAACATGCTGATCGTCACGAAATTGTGGTGCATGGTGGGGCTATTCACTTTTCCAAGGATCAGGTAAAAAATGAGCAGGATGAAGCTATCTTTGGCGCTTTGGCTAAATTAACAGCAAACGGCTGGGAGCAAATCACTGAAAACCAATACCTTAAAAGGGTTTCGCAAGAACATGGCATTTTACACGTTGATGATAAAGGGCTGTATGATGAAATCAAGGTAGGCGATCTGCTGGGTGTAATTCCGGTGCACTCCTGCCTTGCCGCCAATTTGATGGGTAAGTACCAGACGACAACCGGAAGGAAGATTTATCACATGAACTGGCGTAGGGTTTAAGATGGTCATGACTTTGTATATGCGTATGAAATATTTTTTGTTGATCCTGATGTTTGTACAAACTGTAGCTGCTGCACAGCAGCCAGTTGCATCATTTGATGTCGATAGCCTGGACATTCAGATAGGACAAATGATCATGATCGGTGTTGGTGACAGACAGGTATTTGAAGCCGATGATGCTTTTTTGATCAACCTGCAGTCGGGCTATGTAGGAGGTATTATCTTTTTCGAGAAGAACATTGATCGCAAAAAGCCGAAACAGTCACTCAAAGGATTGGTGAAGGGCTATCAGCAAAACGCCAGAATTCCACTGTTCGTCAGCATTGATGAAGAAGGAGGCCGTGTGAACAGACTGAAAGAGAAATATGGCTTTAACCCAACGCGTTCTGCGGCCTGGCTTGCCAGCCAAAACAACCTGGATAGCACCAAAGCCTATACCTTCAACGCCGTCAGCAACATGTATGAGGTAGGCATCAACCTCAACTATGCACCGGATGTGGACCTGGCCATCAACCCTGATAACCCGGTGATCGCCAAGGTGGAAAGAAGTTTTGGGGCCACTGCCGAAGAGGTCATCCCTCAAGCCAAACAGGTAATTGATGTGCATCACCTGATGGGTGTAGGCACCGTACTAAAGCACTTTCCCGGTCATGGAAGCTCCAAAAATGATACGCATTACGGGGTGGCGGATGTGACAGATTTCTGGCAATTTGAAGAGCTACGACCTTATAAAGCGCTGCTCGACAGTGGTGTAGTGGATGGCATCATGACTGCGCACATTGTCAATGCCAACCTGGAACCTAAAAAGCTTCCTGCCACACTTTCCAAAAATGTCATCACAGGGATCTTACGGGATTTTCTGGGCTTTGATGGTGTGGTTTTCTCTGATGACATGCAGATGCAGGCCATTAGTAAGCAATATGGTTTCGAGAACGCCGTGAAAATGGCCATTGTCGCCGGTGTAGATGTTTTGATGTTTGCCAATAACGTTCCCGGATTTGAAAGCGTCACCGTGAGAGACCTTCACAGCCTGATTCGTTCTATGGTAGACAATGGAGAAATACCAGCATCGAGGATCAAAGCTTCTTATGACAGGATTGTGAAACTCAAAGGTAAAATGGGGCTGACAGCACCCGGATACCTGGAAAAACTTGATGCGCGACTAAAGTAATTTTGTCAACTAACCGAATGGTTATTTTTTATGATTCAGTATAATCCGAAATCATGGTTTTCACTGCTATTTGATGTCTACAGTCGATATGTCATCAAGTCACTGCTACCTCTCATTCTATTTGTAGGTACTTTCACGACCATCTCTTGCGTGCTGGTACTGGAAGTATTCAAACTTGACTTTGCCCCTACCATTGGGTTGCACTCTATCCTTGGTATTGTGCTGGGGCTCTTCCTGGTATTGCGGACCAACACGGCTTATGACCGCTGGTGGGAAGGCCGGAAGCAATGGGGGCAACTGGTCAACGATACCCGTGCCCTGGCCATGAAGATCAATGCTTTTGTACCGAGAGAAGAGGAGGAGCACCGTGAGTTTTTCAGAAAAATGATCGGCAATGTGGTCGTCGCCATGAAGGAACACCTGAGGGATAGTATCTTGATAGGAGAGATGGACCTGAGCGATGAAGAGATCAAAAACATTGTTGTTAAAAGTAAACACCGTCCCAATATCATCAGCAAGTTGATGTATGAGCGGATCAATGTCCTGAGGAGAGAAGACATCATCACCGCGGACCAGCTTTTCCTCATAGATAAAGAAATTAAAAGCTTTTCGAACATCATTGGTGCCTGCGAACGGATCAAGTCTACTCCTATTCCATTCAGTTATTCAATGTTCATCAAAAAATTCCTGCTGGTCTATGCCATCACCCTGCCCATTGGTTTCATCACTGCCATAGGCTACTGGACAATTCCACTTGTGCTACTGGCTTTTTATTTCCTCATCAGTATTGAGCTGATCTCCGAAGAAATTGAAGACCCCTTCGGTAACGACCTCAACGACCTCCCCCTCAATGAGCTAACGGTCAAGATCCGCAGGAATATCAATGAGATTATGAAGTGAAAGGAAGCCTGGCGGCTTCAGACATTAGATTTTAGTTTATAGACAAAAGAGTAAAGAACAAAGATAAAAGACCCAATCTGGGCCCCAATCTGGATGTAGATTCCGCTCTACACCCCCCTATTCCATAGCTTTCCTAGCGAGATCTCCATGCTTGACATGGGGGCGGGCTGTAGGAAACAGCCGTGATATCAGAGTGAAGATGAAAGCTTCCCGGAAAGGGTTCACTCAGATGGGGGAATAACAACGATTTTTCGGCTGCTTCAGTAGTGAATTGCATCCTTCCACGATCGTTAAAAGAATCATTCATGAAAAAAAATCATTTTTTTCTTAAAAATCCAGTTCACTTTTTCGATTTCGTGCAACAACTATATGAAGACCATCGGAAATTAACCGTAATTATCAACCTCCGTTCGCATCACGACCGTCGACTCGTCAACTGTCTGAGCACCAAAACCATCTGCTGCCTGGCTGCTGTTCAAAAAAAGAAATCATCTCTTGCTCCGACCTCCCGACTCAACCTCGGGAAGTCGGGGCAGCCCTTGAGGGTTTTTTCAGGAAGAAGCGTAAGGTTGTGCCTGCCTGGCGGTAGGCAGGTGCCCACAACCATCCCAGCCGTCATCAAAAGCCCTTATCCTAAAAAGCAATTCGGAAAGTGACATAAGACCTCCTGAC
>ERZ1740068.512-NODE-512-length-18287-cov-10.469175_pt1 | contig 18287 bp, 10 predicted proteins | sample MGYA00581735_ERZ1740068 | MGnify/ENA primary metagenome ERZ1740068 (study PRJEB43018, sample SAMN04849740) | marine metagenome | isolation source: floating plastic debris | place: Pacific Ocean | collected 2008-08-30 | study: EMG produced TPA metagenomics...
CATGTACTATATCAGTAAAAGATGGTATATTAATAAAATTCAAATTTTACAAACTTACAACGGTTGAAATAGCCTAAATTTCAATAACAATCTGTAAGGTAAATGACAATAATTTATGTTTGGTTCCTCATCAACATTGCATGCTGTACATGTATTTACTATCTTTTCCAAGAGTATCTGATCTTGGTGCATGACTTTATTAAATCTGAATCTTTGGGTTCGGCATAGCCGGGAGATACCTGCGAACTTGCTCTTTATGAATAATGTCTGGATTTGGATTATATACGAGTAGTTCATTAGTGAAATATGTAGGCGTGCCTTCAAAGCCGGTTCAAAGCATGGCCCAAACCATTATAGTCACAAAATTATAGCGTAGGCCTATATGAATAAGTGTGTCTAACTCTCTGACATTAGAGAGTTGAAAAATTGAAAGCTTGAGAGTATTGAAGAAGAATTCTTCGACAGAAACCCTGTCAAATAATTCTACTTGAAATTATCTCCCCTCAAAACAATGCCGACAACTCCAAACAGATTAAAGCTATTATAAACTGCAAGTCACAGATTGCACTTGATAGGTGGTGAGTACAATCAATGAAGTAAAGTTTATTTCATATATTACAACTTGTAGTCTGCTTTATTGAGGAGCTGTATCTGGAAAATTAGCTTTCTGCATTAACGACGCCTCACCGGTCAAGCAATTATAACAAGACTTCCAACGACTTGAGGGGGCAAGACTTTATATGACTCAGACCTGAACAAGGTTTTCCTGACATCAGCATGAGATGCAATGTTAATATTGAAGTGTCTCAAGTATCGAAATATCGATAAATCAGCCAGTATATTGCAGCAACAGCAACCAGCTTAGACAGGCAGCTCTGAACTGACTAACAACGAAAAAGTATCTGTTATTAATAGGATGTGATGGTGATGGTCGAGCAACATAACCGACTCTCAAGCAACAGTTACGCTCTAGCAACATCGATGCTTGATATAAGATATAAAGAAATATAAACGTAACTGGTTGTGGAATTCTATCACAGTAGTTTAGTAAGAATCTCTGACAAAAAAGGGGACCTTTACACTTTTGAATGGTAGAATCTGCTATTTTTTATCAAGCTTTGCATGTACATGTAAATTCCCTCAAATCATTGCTATCAGGGTAATTTGCAAGCATTTTGGACATTTTCATCTAAAAAATTGAGATTATTATTGCTATTTTTGGAACCATATCGCAAATTTCATAAAACTTTGTTTTTTTTATAGCCTCCTTTGAGCAGTTTTAGGAGACATTACAGAGTTGCCCAAAGCCCGTACATTAGGGCATAGACAAACTTGAGTTAAGCATAACAAGATCTTTGAGCTTACCACCAATCATTGCCCTTTAAAATCCTGCCGCCAGATTTTACCATGCCCTACCAAAACTCATGTAGAATATGTAAACTCCCTGTCACAGCCTTTACATAAGCTATACATGCAGTCTTCTATATAGTACATGCCTGTGTATGCGAAATGTGTGTCGGTTGTTTATACATCAAGCAAATGTTGCCACCAATATAAAATCTATCATTACTCCGAGTAATTAAGATTTTTCATAGGGTTATCCCCTTATGCTTCAGGTTTCTGCATAATAGAGATCTTTACTCTATACAAACCACATAACTATTATTTTCAAACTTGACCCAAAAAAACCAAAAAATAAAATGAGTAATATTTTGTGATCATAAGGCAAACATGAGCTTTTTTTAAGCTGTAATATATAGGACATAACTCTGCAATACTCTGCCATGAGATCAGATGCAGCCAATAAGGGAGTAAACTCCATGAGCCAATAGACGTTCAATGGAAATTTAATTGTTGTTTGTTTTGATATACAATAATGTACTATGTGGCATTTTAATTGCCCGGTAAAACCAAATTGTAACCGGATCATATTGCACATTTCTTGCTTGCACATTTCTGTAGGGTAACTTCTTCTCATAGTGTCAGCTTTCATAGCGTATAACATTTGTAAAAAAAAAAAAACTGACTGACCTTCATGATATAAGTACAGGAAAAAGAATAAAATTTTCGTTTTAGAACTCTGAATTAAAGCCATTGTTGGAAATTAATAAATACAAAGAGCAATATTTTTGCTTCATAAAAAAAAGATGCTATTAAAAGGTATTTGTGCACAACAAAAATATTGGAAAAGAGGTTTATCTAAAATCCGTCATCAATGACAACTTTATCCCAGCCGTTTTCTAATATGCATTTTTGTATTTCTTTCAATGCTATTTTTACTCTTCTATCTGCAGCAGACAAGTGTCCACCAACTAATATAGGATATAGGGGATCTCTAGAGGTAGCAAAGTCAAGTAGTTTGCTGAGTTTATAAGGTCCTTCATCGAATAATATAAGTTTCTGTAGAGTAGAATGTCTGACTTGGCAGCACTGCTGTAATGGGACTAGTATAGTTACCTCATCTCTATACATCTTACCCCATCTGTAACGAAAGTGGAAATATGATTTCTACAGAAAGGTATTGGAAGGTCTATGTATGATTGGTACTTCTACTTGTAATTAATCTTTTGGGGCAAAGGTAACAGTATCCAATCCAATGACACGATTGTTTTTTGGCATAACACAAGAAGATTTATTTCCTTTTTTTTAAAAGCCGAGAGCCATCTTCATACAAATTAAGTGTAGAAAAGTTCATGTATTCTACCTACCCTCGTCCGTTGTCTAGGACAACTGGGACTGTGTCATTCTGCCAATCATCCGGAAAATCGTACACCTCATAGTGATGCCTATCCATATTGGCTGAAATAAAAACATGATCAAATTAGTAATTATGTGGAGGTGAAGATCTCAGGGGTTCATCTCTCTGCTCTCAAGAAACTCTGTACCACAAAAGTATCTCTTTGAAGGAATGAAAAAACTACACTCTTTTCTCATGGACACCACCTAAAATGACGAGAAAATTGTCACAGCTACCCTCTTTCCTCACTCAAATATTCAAGCTGATAACATTTATTACTTGCAACAAGGAATCAAACGCAAAATTCTATTGTGGGGAAAACTCCCATGGTTAACATCCTAATTTTATTATGGCATTTTATTATTGTTGATTTGAATGGCTTCTGACTTTGAATGGGGCTTTACTTTAGATGACGTGTGATTTTGTGTGCTGTTCGTTTGGCTGCTGTTATGAAAATTAGGGACAGAGTGAAGATGTGGGATCAAATTTTAGCAAGTTGTTGGCAAATGTTTCATAGATAGGAATACGTAGCTAAACTTCTTTGGTTTTGGAAAATCTGTCTTGAAAGACACCCAATAAAAAGTTTATATAGAATTTAAAAGTTCAGCTCAAGACTCACGGAAAGTTTACAATGGTAATTCGGGGTCAATTTGCAATGCTAACCATTAAAACTTTGTACGCCTCTTGTACATAGCTACAAGACTATTGGATTAAACCACGTATTTTCCCCAATTAAAATTTGAGTGATGCTGCTTAAATTTGAACTTTGATGAGAGATTCATTTCCCAACTAATCTAAACAACAGCGTGATATTAATTTGCATTTCCACTAGTCAATCAGAATGTGAAAAATTACCACAAACTCATCACATCTGCATTCTTGGCTACAGTTGTCTTGACTCACAAATGTATACCTAGAGGTGTGAATCATTATATGCAATAGGTATGGGTGTGGTGTGGTTCAGAGAAAACACACAATCCCACCATACGCCTGGTAAAATGAGACATGTCAGTACACCGCAGCTGAATATACGACAAGATGATGACATACCTTGTATAAAATCAAAGATGTGTAGGTCTATGAGATCTAGTAACACTCTGCCTTCATCAAATGGTGATCTCTCTTTTACTCCATCACAATAATCTTGATTAGTCTCCCACTCAGCCTTATTATATCGACTGAAAATCAAATGGGGGGTTATAAACCAATGCGATATGCACTTTCAGAAGAAATTTTACATTAAACCTTGAAAAGTGCTAAAAAGTGCCAAGATAGGTAGGTATTTATCATGCAACTTTTGACAACTCACGGCAAAAAGACTCCTCATCTATGATATGATTTGGATTAACCTCAGTAATGTGAAAAAACTATTGTTTAATCAGGGATTGACAACACATTGGTACATAGCTCTCGGCTCTCATCTTGTGATTGATGGATTTCACTTCCACTTGATAGTGTCAGTACAAATCGGAGAGCTCTTGATGTTTGCTTAGACTGGTACATACCATGGTTTGAACAATGATTTATTACCTGTATGATCTGCGCCAAGGGTTTCTGCGATGTTCTCTCGGAGCAAAGTCATCAGAAGGTAAGAATGCTGCCACAGATCCTTCAAGCCAGTCTGGGTGTCCACAGATAGCATGGTTTGAGTCACAATAGTATGAACACTTGCCATAGAAGCACAGGTTACCCACAGGTGAATAAAACATGGTTTTCCTGAATCTAGGACTAGCATACTGCTTTATATCGCTGGTGATGTTCAGAATTCTACCCGATACTGGTGGATTTCTTCTAAATCCAAACACCCTAAAAACAGCGGATATACATGTAGGCCACAGTCAGTGCACAAGTTTCAGTGAATTAATTATAAAGGAATCAGAAACAAATCCATATTTGGTCACTGACCTGGCATACAGCCAGAGGAAGATTGTTTAGTTGGTGTCAGAATGCTATGATAACAATAACATTAACTTCAGAGGGATGTAAAGCAAATTTTTGCAAAGAGTGTCGTAGAGTCCTGGGCAAATCGTTTCGATATTAATGTCAGGTCAGGAAGATGAATATCTCCTAATTGCTATCCATTTTCAGATTTCACGTGTCAGCTAGAACAGTAGCATCGGCTTTTTTTATGCACGGTGTCCAACTACTACAGGGTATAGCATGTGGGAAGGTGAGGGAGCAGCAGCCCACCCACTTACCTATCCAGATGGAAGGCTGCTATCTCTGCTGTATGCCTCTCATAATCACTAAAGTAATAATGATTCTCCTGCGTCTCTGTCTCTCGTGTAAATCTAAAACCATGAAAATGCAGATATTATTGTGAAAAATGAGTCAGGTTGCGAACAACGACAGCTTCATTCCATTTTAAATTTGTATCAGTTGCCGTTAAATATTTTGTGGTTAGAGAGTAAAAGGGACATAATGTAGCAAAAATTCCAGTTATACAATAATTCAGCAACAATATTCCGATCCATCAAGGCGGTACCATTGAGAATTTGAGTGATGAACTGTATAACAAAAGGAGGCCTTGAATAAATTAGCATAAATAGGAATATTTGGGAGGAATATGGGAGATTAGAGTCTTACCTCATAGGCTTCCAGAGGCCCTCGAGATCATCAGAAAATGTAACTTTCATTTTCAGTTGTGTACCTCCTGTTAGTTGCTCTGAAAAAAAATCACAAATCATGAGTGTGATGCAAATAATGATTTGCTGGAAAAAGACCATTATCTCCATACGGTTTTTTTCTGCCACTAATGCATTGCATTGCTGTGTTACGAAGCGAATTCTCAGGATACCTCCACACTATCAGAGAAAAAAGACTGCATACTTGTGTGTGTGACAGGTAAGGTAGCCATGTCCTTTAATATCTTCTCGATGATAGGATCATCATGATGATAGAGCTCGTACTGTGAGATATTCAGGTACCACAACTCCCAGTCTTTGAGCGTGTTACCTCTCTCTCTAAAATGGGAAACCAAGGTATGAAACGATTGCATCGATCTGATTCCTCACATCACATACATGAGTGGTAACTCACGTTCAAAGAGAGTAGGTCTGGACAATATTCCATCTAATCAATCTAAGAGATGTGAAAAACTGGGAAGACACTCTTGTACTTATAGATTATCCTCATCAATATTTCATCCAGTATGGATCTTTTTTTCTGTTATTTTCAGTGCCAACAGTAATAATAACGTCTATCTCTATATCTATAGAACCTTAGTTGATTCGGTGTGACATGTGTAGATCAATTTGGGAACTAGTTTAGGAGTGATATATTATTTTGCCCATTTAATTGTCTTGCAAAAAATTTTTATAATGTGTCCCAGTTTTGCTCCAAAATCTATTTTTCCCCTGCCTATACAAACAGCGTTTTCAAACAAGCTACTACAATCCTGGGCTCTCACAATAAAAAATCCAATATACATTTCAGTTTGCTGTCAGCAAAATACAAAATGGTATGAAGTACTTTTTTCAACTTAATTTGGTTGGATTTCCAAAAGACACTGTGTGTGGTTTTCAGGCCACCAACTTAACAATAGCGCGGCTAGTGACTCACTCTTACCTGATGGCACTGTCATCAAATATATTCATCTTTTTACCGGCTCTTCTGGCTTTGTATCGATATTCGTTTATGTGGTATATCAGTTTATCAGGAGACATTTGGTATATCTCTCTGGAGAATAACGCTTTGTCACGCCTCATCGGGGTGAACACCATATTCCTGTAGGTCTTTGACAGATCATTTGCAACTTCTGCTTTTGGTTTGAATAGGAATTTTCTTCTCAACGCTTCGTCAACATTGTTTATCTAAAAGCGGGTTTAAAAATATTATTTTCAGTTTCCGAGACACTCTATCAACACGTATATATTGTAATTCTGAGCAATGAACTTCCAACGCTCATTGTTCTGAGGATGTTGTGAGAGCTGGATGTATGAATTCAAAACAAAGCGTTTGGAAAGGTAGGAACAACAGTTACAACATTACGGTAATAGGTAGTTGTCACTTAAAATGTCTGAGGTAATTGTTAACAAATTCAGAATTACGTAGCTGCAAAATGGCAACACAAACAATGACAACCACCACCTAACTATCGTAGACATTGAGCCTAAAGGTATTTATTACCCTGTATTCGGTGGCGAGCGGTCAAGGGGTGGCTGCATTATGTGCTAGTAGTACTGTTATATCCAATCTATGTGTATAGCAGTTCATTGGTATAAGCTATTAGCCCATCAACCAAAACTTGTGACTTTACCAAGAGTCACATCTAAGGTGAATCCATCAAGTTTAAGCATAGAGGAGACGTTATAAATGCCTATTATACGCCTCATCTTTGGCTCAAGGATAAACGCGGTCAATAGGATTCAGCTAATAGGATTCAATAGGTACACACTGATTGGTCAGTTTAAGGATTCGCTGGTGTGGTTAGTTACCTGCACAGCGTAATAAAAATAATAAATTTAATCTAAGCATGGATATTTTGGAATAAAACGAATTTCACTAAACTTACTGATTTTTTTCCAAAATATTTGGGGAATTTTTTGCTACTTTTCCTTCCCAAGTTTTTGACTATGCACTGATCTCAGTCCGGATCTCAGCGCATATCTTTAAATTTACTCAGCAAGCTGATTGAAGCACGAGATTTGTGGATCCCACCCATGGCGAGAAATCAAAAACTTTCGCAGTAATTTTGTGATCATACAGGTGGAGGTGGATACCATTGCAAAAAAGAAGGGAGGAGCCATTCCAGCTGTGTTGGCAAATACCGAGCTGAATTCTCGACTAAAATGTGATACTGTTGAAATTTTGACACAGTGATTTTTCGTACATTTGAATCTGGAATCTGTTATTTCCTTAGTAATGCGCGCTTGTTGTAACCATTCTTACTAGGTACTTACCTTTTGACCTCGTGGAGGTTCATCGGGGAACTGATATTCCGGACTAGAATAATTAGACACTGCCCATGAGCTTTTATCCACTAGATTTCTTGCTGCCATAAGATGAGATCCCCCTTGTCGGTATAATTCTCGATTGTCTGTAATAGATTCTGAATGTCCGTGCATCAGCGCTGATAGTGTGAAGAATATCAATGTCACAGCACCGAGTAGGGTCACTACCCCAACCCTCCATTTTAACTTCATATTCAACATTGTAATCAGTCAATTCATCCGTGACTATAAGTTCTTCTTGGCCAGCTCAGGTCAGCCCTAGTCAGTTAAACCTCTTGTGGGCCTTATTCTGCACTGTTTACTACTGCTTTTGTATCATATACCTCGGCTGCTACAAGTCTAAAATTGACAAAGTCGATATTAGATTCAAAATGCCGCCCATTACAAACAGTAGCAGTATTTTAGATACTTGAGCTAAAGAACCTCAGCAGCGAAATGACAATGTGTCTGCGAGTTGGCGTGTCCTCGACCTTTGAGCATAGAGCCGCTTTCCCAGCACATGTGTGCTGAGCTGAGACATTTCCCATTTTTGTCAAATTCCAAAAGACATGAAATTAAGGGATCAACACGACAACAGATACAGTTAACAACCATAGCCAATATGAAAGGGGCATCACAATTCACAATCTGGGAAGAAAAGCTGGTGGTCCTTTTTATATTATATACCTTCACTTCTCGGTTACTGCCAATGAAGTAAGAACAAAGAACGCTCTATAAAAAAAACAAACTTATTTTAACAAACTCCCATGCAGATTTAACAAAGGGCACAATTAAATGTGAATAAAAAATACAACATCTACAATGCTAATGGTGACTAAGTGCTGAGCAAATTAACGTCCAGCTGTAACTGCCATCGATTCTGAATTTATATTATAGGACTTGACACACAACATTTAAGCTTCAACAAATCTTATCTAACTGACCTGAAATTTGATATTTTCAGCTTTGAGGCAGCTAATGTTACATTTACAGGTACTAAATAGGCTACCAAACACCATGATAATGGAATCGGTGGAACCAACTATTTCTTAGAGAGTCTATGATGTGAATGATTGAGTGAAGATACCTGTTAATACGGCAGTGATCCATCTTGCATAAGCAGCACAGCATTAGGAAATGCAAATGCTGTCAGACGCAAATGTCAATAGTTTTAAAACATTTGATCGAAAAAAGTCCAAGAGAAAATCCATAAGCTAAGAGTGCGTGTTACATGATTGACTAACCAAATGTGTTGCTAACTAACAAGCTGATCAAGTATGATACCACATGACATGCCAAAGTAAACCCACTCAAACTTAATCTGTTTGTGGTCACACTCTAACAAAAGACTAAAAAAGAATGTAATAGGAGCTGAATAATTTCAGCTAAATCTGATAGCATTCACAATTACGATCCCCTAGTATAATGATCTATTGATTGAAAAATAATGGCTCGAGGAATTTCCCTAAATAGCGTTTTACCCCATTACATCACCATACCTGAATGGCAGATTAAAAAGCCATGATATCTGTTACCATAACATATCAACCAGCTCACAGCAAGAGAACCACAGTAATACGTAATACTATGAGAGCAGGAGAGGCACTACTAGACAGAAGCAAACTTTCCCACTGTGGCACTATCGCATGTAAAACTCAACTTATCACGAAACACACACACACAGTTTACGTAGAATAATTTAACTGATAAGAATTTATGATTGGAGAAACGTAAGGGCTCAGATCTTGTAAACTATAACATCAAAATCCTTGGAGTTTATGCAGAATACCATACCACATTTTTACAATGCCAGTTGCTTCATGCAGATTAATGGCCATGAGTTGAAAGCAATCACGTTGACTGCCAGGAACTCAGAGATGGAATTGTCCCTTTTTACACAACAGGGAGACAAGTCGTCTAAAAATTTTCAAGCACACCAAATTCGCCAATTGTCAAGTATGTAATAGTTGGGGATTATTGAGGATGTTGAATCCAAATTCATCTTCCTGTAATATTATATTGTATTGACGCGAGGGTTTTGTATGATAAGCAGATTTTCCGTTGTCACCCTGACCACAAATCTTTGCCCTGGTGCGTATCACAGGGTTTGGTTTGAAAATTCAGAAAAGCAAACATAGAGACAATGCATGAGTGACAGTTGAAAACATGTTCACATCTTTTTGGGTGCAGTGTGAACGACTCAACGACTACATGACAAAGAACTTATCTCAGTTAGGTTGTTTTTATCTGGCAATGGCAATGATGCCTAGGTCAGCGAGCAATGGCAATTTACTAATCCTTAAGTAATTTCAAGAGAAAAACAGCCAAAATGACAACATGAGCTACAGTGTATTGCATCTGCCCAATTTACATGAAATATCCATCTACAGAGTAGGACTAATACAGTTCCGAATAATACATGAAGCTACAATATAAGCAATAACTCAGACCTGTCTACATGATGACAACTTGCCTACATGAAATCCTACAGTATATGAGTTATCTGCTACCTACCATTATTCGCTAGCTTCACCAAAGACAGAACAGACTCGATAACAAAAATGGAGATTTTCCTCTCAGTTTCCATAAACAGCCCTGAGTCTTGACTGCATGCTTGTAAAGCTTATTTGATTCAGGAAGAAGCCATAATAGACTGATTACACCTGACGACTCTACTGTGCTGATTTATTCATGCTGCGTACTGACACACGAGAATCAAAATCTAAATTTCACAACTGATAATAAAATCAAAAGGTCATAGTTTCATCAACAATCATAACCAAGAAAGAAACTAACAAGATAATTGAAATCTCAGACAGCATGGCATCTCAATAAGCAATCTTCAGTAAAAACCAGTCAGCTCGCTATAATGTTTTGATGTGGTTCACCAGTCCAGTCATCAGACAACTCAAATATAAACTAAAAATACTGTCAATAACCACAACCAACGACACCACAACACTGCAATTTTCTCGAAGTACTTGTACTCGAAAACTCTTCGAAGTATACGATACTACATGAACATCATATTATCAGAATGTAAAATTAAGAACAGCAAATGATACATGTATGTACGTCGATACTATAATCGATAACCAATGATCGCGGGTAAAAAATAAAGTTTTTAGCCAGGCACCATATACATGTAAAGCGTCAGTCATGACTTCTCAATAAGCAACGTATATATATATATTGTTCAGGGATATACATATATATGATACACCTAGCTTGAGTAAAGACGGAAATATCACGTAGTATCATAGACAAAAAATATAACAGGTAAATTATACCCTATTTATGCCGAACTAATTTTAGCTAGTAAAAATTTTCACACATTTCGGTGTTCCAGATGACAAAAATCTAAAATAGTGGGATTTGCTGTTTTGAAAATGAGAGATCTTAAAGGCCTATGTTCATTGAAGCTGCAATGGCAAACAAGACCCTTTCCATACCTGGCTATACATGGGTAGCTAATACAGCATCGCCATCAAATGTTGACTCAAAACAGTCCGAAGTTTACCTCTACAACAAATCTGCTACAAACACTATCGCTACTTTGTCAGCGACTAGCCTGCATTCCTGATGACTTCAAGAAAAAACTTGTGAGGAATTGTTAGAATTTTCACCCAAAGCACCAGCATCAAAATCAGAGTAATCATGGACACAAAGTCATATATATATATCTGACTGTGAGTAGATCCGATAGATAACAATTAGTGTGATATGAGAAAGTAGTCCAGTAGCTGGCTATGACGATAGAACTAAAGATAATCACCTGTGTGTATTGCAGGGAGTTCTGGTAGGTCAGTGTGGCCTTGGTGTGGCATAAGAGAAACTTCAGCTACAATGTTTAGGTGTAAACACCCGATCCCAACTGACTTAAAAATCAAGATTAGTCCACTGCACGATGGATGATGAACGCAGGATTTAGACAACACCACCCTGTCTGTATGATGTTAGCAATGACAATACAACATGCCACAGCTATTATTTTGAGAAATCAAGGGCTTCTTTCCTTACAGTCACGGTTGGTTAGCTCAGGCACTTGCAATTAGAACATGCAACATCAGTAATTGGTAGGTAGACACACCAAACGTTACCAATGGTTACAACGCAAAATTACATGTCAACGTTCTGTGTAAGAAATTAACAGACTTTCCAAAACTATCTTACGTGTATACAAAAACAAGGGTTATATCAAAATCAATGAGCTGCGCTGTCTACTTACTGATGAGATAAGCAGATGTAAACTTATCAAAAGTGAACTGTCAGGGTCAGCCCCTGTCAGAGAAAACAAGTACTGACAAAAGCTGGTGATGAGCGTTATCTCACAGGCAGGAAGCTGGAATATAATTTACATGTTTTACGCAGCATAATTACGTGATATCAATATTTGCAGCAAAATGAAATGCAGCAAGCGACATATTCAGCAGATTGATGAAAACAGTGTTGAGCATGGTAAGGAGTATACGGCCCTTAGTATGCGATCATGTCATGTTAAAACACATTAATTAACTTCATAATCCACAGCAATATAATGATATTCTCAGCCTGGCCAAATATATTATCAATTTCTAATTCAAATATGGATGCAAACTTCTTACAAAAACGGTTTAAAATTGCAAGTATACTCTTATTGGTCAGTGGAATATGTCAACAGGCTGTGGTTTTCAGATACTACTAACCACCAATTTTCATTCTACTAATACTTTGGGAACCAAGAGCTACAAAACACTCAAGGCTGTAATTATTTCAACAAAACCACATTTCCATAATGACAGATAAATAGAGTTATCCGCAACTCCCAAAGGCATTTACAATGGTTTAAGTATCATTTAATAGTAGACTTGATCAAAAAACTCAGTTGCTAATGCTATCACAGAGCTTATTTCAAGCCATGCTGTGAAAATTTTAAACCTGCATAATTATACATCTGAAGCGGATGCCACGTTGTCAGTATGCTAGTATCAGGCAACATCTACAAATCAAGAACACTGTGTCTAACATTGCACAAATATTCCTGCACAATAATTCCACTTCATCATGTTCTTCATCATCTCAAACTGATATTGATCACCACAAACTTTATTTTTAATAATAACACAGTTGAAAACCTTTTATAAACTTCCATAAAGATTGTCGCCGATAATCAGTCGGTCATAGACTTTTGATACCATGTACATCTATATATAGGCAAATAAAATATAGTAGAAAAATATTATGATGTAAGCACCATCTTTATACCACTTTGTGAGCATCTCCCATCTAGCGTACAATGTTGATATGATCAGAGTTGCTTTGACGTCAGCCTCATATGATGTCGATACTGAGAACTCAAACCTGTCATCCAAAACTTCAAAGCTTTCTTATCCTCATCGCTGGCTCCAAATACCTTCAAATAAATAACAACATCATGACATATATGTATAGTATAGTATACATAGTGAAGACAATTCCCATGACAAAATAATGAGCAATAATTATGACAGCATGGGATCGCAATTTGGAAGTTAGCTGTGCCCATGTAACAAACACTACGAAACTTTACCTGCAACAACTTTTTAGTATCATCCTCAGATCTGTTTCCGCCAGCCTTTGTGAATGTAAACAGCACCTTCACCTTGCTACAAATAAAATGAAGTCTAGGTTCTAATAATGACATAGCATTACAAGTCATAACATATAAAACCAGGATATGATCAACTACACAGAACACTATCATAACAAAAGGATGAGCAGTGGGCACTACGATTTCGATATTGATTTTTCGACTTACTTCATCCACTCCTCCTTGATACAAGTTAGACACTGTTCTACCACTCCCCAGTTCAGTTTCATGTTAGCGATAGCCCGCTCCATCTTCTCCAGAATCTTTGGAGCTAAAATCAAGAAAAGTAGTGTTTAGTTACAGTGTTTCCCTGCATGAAGTTCATTTTAAGAGAAAAGTTAAAAAAAAAAGATACAGCTTTCACAGAATTGGATTGGATAAACTGCATTACCATGCTGAACGATAGTGTCACCCCATTCCTACGAACTATAATAAACTAGAACTAGACCAGCGCATGCATTGTATACCTTGAATTAGAAAAAAGCAATGATTAATTTCCAACTTTCAGTAGAGGAGAGGGGCAACTTTAAGGTGGGAAACCATGATCCATAATACCTACTATCAATTACCAACCATCATCAATATAAGGTTGGATAAAATAGATAAAATGCGATTATTCACAAGTTACTTGTAATTCCTGTCAGCGTGACATATAGTCATGCAATGTACATCATTCCACCACCTTTATGTGAATAAATGTGATATGAAGTTATTAAAAAGGGAGCACAAGAAAAATAGAGTTGGTAAACTATTTACTTTTAACCACCATTTTGACAAACAAACATGCTGCATTTGTGAAAGCAATCTAAAACAGAGTTTTTTCTCGAGTTCAATGTTAATGTGACTTCTCAAATCTTTTTGAGATGTTTTGTTGAACCTGTGAAATTTTTAATTAAATCATCATGGGAAAAATGCCTCTATATTGATTGCTGCAAATCTATCATCATCAAGCTTTCATGCACTTTATTCTTGAGACTGCCTATTTATAATACATGGACTGATTTGTTTTACCTGTTGAGCGGTCCATCCATGGCTGACCTGTATGAAGAGTTACTCTGTAGGGCTCGAGATCATTCACTGTAAGAGCAGACACTCCGTCACAAGGGGTCGGTGAATCTACACTAATCAGAGCGTATGATTCTACTTCCACCACATGTTTAGGCAGCATACAAAACTTAGACAGGCCGAGGAAGTTGCACCTCCACGATTCTTCATATGAGTCGCTGGAATATATTACTTTACAGCAACCTTTAGGTAGAAGCACCTGAAACGAACAGTACATATTCTTTTTTGGATACCCAGTAGCCATTCTCGATGAGTTCAATATGCGAGTGCGCTTGTATATAGTGCATGTAGCTATTGTATGATAAATATAGATATACCGATACCCTCCAGGATAAAAATATACAGGGAATTTAAATTTGGCGACCTGGCTCAGATTGCTCGAATTCACGGAATTAAATATTAGCGAATTTCGATCTTTGAATTTCAATCATGAAAGCTATCATTGACAAATGTAATAATAAGTGGAATTTAAATTTAGCGAATTTGCCATTAGCGAAATAGTGAAGTTTAAATTCTAAGGAAATGTTTCATCCAGTAGGGTATGCGTAATTGTCTGTCATAACTATGCAATACACTTTCACATACAACATGAATCGAGTGATCAGATCAGGACAAGTAAAGACTCTGAGTTTGTTTTTCTTTGACTTCTTAATTTTCAACATCAATTGCCCTTCATTCGTCTAGCATAACTTAACAGAACATAATTTTACATACTTCCTCATAGCTTTAAGTTGATGGTCAGCTTGTATCTCAATTCCGTCTACATTAATTGAAGGAGTAGATTAATTCAATATAAACTTACGGAGAGACAATCGATGATAGAGCGAGTCATTCTTGTTGAGTCTGTTTGTACTATGATCTGATTGCCTATCAGTACATGATGAGCCAGCTGATGAAATGCATGGTATCCCAATCTCTAAAAGCGAAAAGTAAACTAAATTTGGTGTAGATTAAAATTAAAAAACCACAATCGAGCCATTGTTTGTTTTTATTCCTAAGAACCTCAATCTAAAAGTGTTTAAAAAATAAAAGATTGAAATAGTATCATATACACATGTTCTCTAAGACAGTGATATAGTCTCACCTGATAGAGTTCTCTGAGATTATGAAACGTAGGTGTGCTGTCTGGCAATGAGTCATCTGTCAGTGTAGCAGAGTTAGCGGCAGCACCTAACGCTGACTCTATATCTGGTTGTGATGAGGTGTCAGCCTGACCGACAGCCTGATTCACCTTCTGTGTACCAACCATCACAAAATCCTCCTCTGTCACTTCTAATAAGTAGGAAACAGTAAGTGTCAGATTCACACCAATTCAAAACTGTGAACTAAGAGCCTATGTAAATGGCTTGTTAGAATAATAGGAGATTTGCTGCATGGTATTGCAAGTATTAAAAGTTAAAATTAGCAAAATGATCTTCAAATTTCCGCTGATGTTTATATTCTTTCTGCCTATAATATTATTCACTTGGATGGATGAATAATTTGCACATAGCAAAAACTTGGGATTTTACTTGCGTGAGATCATGAGATTAGCTCATATCTTATCTGAGAGATCAGTGGGATAATTATTTATTGATCACATTGGAGAGAAATACTCATATTTTGGGAGTTATCTCATTAACATCAAAATCCTGACAACTCCCAACGACCAGGGAACACTCCCTGCAACAACTTTCAATAGACAGAATGGAAGCAGGTGTCATAGTTATTATACAATCAGTACATCCAACCTTCCTTTCTCTCCAAATCCACAATGGAATCCTCTGTAGGAGGTCCCTCTAGAAGTTTCTCAGTGAGTCTGTTACTACAAGCCTTTAGGACCCACGTGAAGGCAAGATGCAGTGATTTGAAAAGAAGTGGATCATTAGTCATGCTGAGAAGAGACCGTACCACAGATCCGTCATGTCTCTGTAACCTTATCTGTGTGGGTGATGTGTAACTTCTCTCCTTACTCAGCTTCTGAGCTCTAAATATAATCAAACAGTGCAGAGTGAACACCCTGGAGGGTTTTAATTTTAAATTCACAAAATTTCTTTCTATATCTTAAAGGTTTCTTAAAAAATACATCACATCATGAAGTTTATGTACAACACTGTACTCAACCATATGTAGGCAGAACCATTTAAATCCTTAATGGTCAATGATAATTTTCACTTCGAATTAGCTTGTTTACCAATGTTCTACAGGTCTAGTTGACGAAGCTGTTGATATTTCGAAAGAGGATACTGAACTCTAGGACAGGTATCTGAGACCGTATGACACTTCATGTATGGTAAACAAACTGAACACTACCCAGCGTACCTGATAGGACATTCACGCTCTTCTCCTTCAAACACAATTCTACACTTTGCCTGCATATCTCTGACAATGTTATGCAAGTGTTTCACCAAGAAAGGCCATGAGTTGAGAAGATAAATCTTGTCCATCATAACCTGTTGACAGAATGATGTTAACGTTTCGGTGGCAAATATTTGGACTACATATTCTTAAACATAGCTCATCTCTAACAGTTACATGCAGTACACATTAGTATGACAGGGTTGGGGATAACACCATCATGATCATTCAGAGATGGAGAGATATTCTGCTATCTAAGAAGGATATTTAAGGTAGAAATATTATCATGCACATCGCGTGTGCGTCTGAACTGGCACCGGTTGTCTAAAAACATGTTAATTCAGTTAAAAATAAGATATACTCTCTTGTAATGGAGACATGCAAGGGTTTGAAGTCTCACATTGTAGTACCCTATCCTTCGGGTAAACTTACCACAATAATGCTGTACAGTCTTCTACCACCACGTGATTTTGTATCAGACAGGTGAAATGTGTAGCTAATAACATATCGAGTGTCACTATCTCCAAAAAATATAGGCCCTTCTCTTCCAGGGCACACCTAACAATTAAGAAAAGTTGAATTTAACATTGAGGAAACAAGCATATGTCAATAATACAATTAAAATATCCTACAAACATGGGAGCGCTGCGATCTACAGGTTAGACAGTGAATACAATGTATGGATAGAAGAGTAGATTGTACCTCGCTACTGAGACTGCGAATACAAGCTTGTCTCACTATACTAAACAGCTCATCCTGGTGCAGCTGCTGACTGCTGACGTAACGTACTTTGGCTTCCTTATCATTGCTTATAAAGCCAGGCTTGTCTGCTTGTAGGGATCTACAGCCCTGTGACAAAAAACATGGGCATTATATCGGAGAAATAGAAGAATGTCAAATTAAAAATAACTATAAGAACCTTGAGATCAAAAGAACAGAAGACCATTCATCATCAAAACTGATGATTGGTAAAATTCAAGTCCCGTTCCCACTCACATTTATGAGTGAGTTAACACAGTAGATGAGATGATATACTAAATCGATAATCATTAATATGGCATGTACATAGACCTAATCGCAATAAGCTGACTTACCTCACAGCGATCTTTGGCTGGTACAGAGGACGACGCACAGGTTGCTCCATCAGTTACTTTACTGTGAGTATTTACAGAGTCATCCATACTCATACTCCTCATAGCCGGTCTCGGTCTGGTAGGGAAACCAGGACGGCTCTGTGTACTACCACTAGCTGTAATCAACATAATATATATGTGTAACTACAATGTGAAAACTAAGATTAAAAAATTACATGTAGGATTGTAAGAAGAGTTATCCACGCAGATTAAAATCGAATATCTGTTTATTGTATATGTATATCACTGTTTATTAACCTACCGGATGAAAATGTACACAAAATTTAATTTTAGCAACCAGGTTTAGAATGATAAGATTCACGAAATTAAAATATGCACTCTGTGAGAGTTAATACTAGTTTACTTTAGCCACTTTGTTATAGAGTCTTTGTTAGATTTAATTTATTTACATATTATTTATTGCATATTTATTTATTTAAAAATTCCTCAGTGGTAACATATAAAAAAATGAAAAC
>ERZ1740068.514-NODE-514-length-18251-cov-5.881512_pt1 | contig 18251 bp, 17 predicted proteins | sample MGYA00581735_ERZ1740068 | MGnify/ENA primary metagenome ERZ1740068 (study PRJEB43018, sample SAMN04849740) | marine metagenome | isolation source: floating plastic debris | place: Pacific Ocean | collected 2008-08-30 | study: EMG produced TPA metagenomics assembly...
CCTATCTTGGGTAACTCCAGCTGGCTTCCATTTGCATCGTCAATGGCGCTGATTTACTACGATGCGCAATCTGCATAGAGTATTGGTTATGCGCAAAATGGATACGCATTCGGTGCGACCACTCAGTAGCAGTGTGACTGCTGCCGAAGCTGCGTAATAGTACCCAGGACGCCGGTAGGATAAACTGTGCGGTAGTGGATTAAGTCCCGGCCCTCCTGTCCTGTTCAACAGTTTCCACGGAAGGCCGGCATCTTTTTCGCGATACACGAAATAGAGCGCTTTGCTCTAACTTCCAGTTAACAGCACGATGAAAGGTCGGAACCATGGCTGACATCACAGCACAACAACTGGCAGACGCTATTGTTTATGCGGTTTCTGAAGATATAGAACCAGACGAGCCAGCACGTACTACGGTCCGTGGTGGGTTTGAGAACTTCACGGTGCGCGGCGCGTTCGACCTTGAATTGGTTGCGACGGCTTTGAACCAAATGCGGTAAGCGTGAAGGTCGGTTGAGCGGACAAAACAGCCATTAAATTGAGCTACGATAACGACAGCAAACGGCCCTTATCGGACTTTCAGCGAATGATAGACTACTGCAGTTGCAGGACATTTAGCAAACCGTGACGGTTTTTTTCCATTGCTGTTATCGCAGCCTGCCGTATGGCGTTCGCAAAATTGAATTGTCGTGACCTTGTATCCGGTCCGCGTCCCCGACCCGTTCATCTTGTACCAATGAGGTTCTTTAGCCTGTAAACAACTGTGATCAATTACCTCGCAAGAAACCTGCGATCATCGTCGCAGATGCAACCATCAGCGCGTGATAAGCATGTTTTGCAACATTCATGACTAGCGGGAGGGGCGCGCGTATTTCGGACATACGCGAAACAGGCTGCAGCAAGTCTAGCTTTGAAGAGACGTCACACGACTCAGCTAGCCTGCCAAAAAACGTGTGGAATTGATGGCTTCGGTTCAGAATTGGCGCGGTGTTTATCATGCGATGAGCGAGGATATTCGCGCAGCGCGGTTTGAGCGTGGCGTGAAGCTTCCCTCTCAAACGGAACTGGCCCGCCGCTATGGCGCGTCTCGTCATGCGGTGCGACGCGCGTTGCGCGCTTTGTCGGATGACGGGGCAATCTCAAGCTGGCAAGGGAGGGAGGCCGTTCTTTTGTCGCGACCGATCATCTACCAGATCGGCCATCAGACACGTCTTGCCACGGGGCTGCGGGCGCGCGGCCACTTTGTCGAGGTCAGCATCGTGCAAACGCGCGAGCGACGTCGGTTGTCGTCAAAGATTGCCGCGATGTTGGATATGGCACCTGGCACACACGGCCCCTTTGCGGAGTTCATGCATCATGTGGATGGCGTGCCCACGGCCCTTGGGCGGCACTATTTCAATGCCCGTCGGGTGCCAAACATCTTGAAGGATACCGAGGGTGCCGATCCTTCTGTGCCGGAGGCGTTCTCTCGCAACGGCGTCACGGACTACCATCGCGCGGCGACCTTCATCGAGGTGCGCCACCCCACCGCCTATGAGGCCCTGGCGCTGGAAATCCCACCGTCGCAATCGGTGCTGTGCCTCTTGGGCCAAAATGTGGATGACAGCCGCGCGCCGGTCGAAGTGACCGAAGCCGTGGTGCGCAGCGATACGGTCACGCTACAGATAGATCCTCACCAAGTTGCGGACTTGGCGTGAAGTCTTCATGGCAAACGCCGCCCCGCCAAAAACCGTCAAAATTCCTTAACACAAGATTGATGTGTTGGCCGCGTGGAGCCCAGCGGCCGTGGAGGGCTCCCGCTGCCTGATCTTTGACCTAATGGAGACCACCGATGTTTCGATTGACCTTCGCGGCAGCGACGGCGCTGACGCTTGTCGCAGCTTCTGCTGAAGCCAAAACCGTTATCACCTGCCTGACGAATGCAGGCCACCTGACCCGTCAGCACGAACCGCTGATGAAAGAATTCAATGCCATGCAGGACGAGTTCGATGTCCAGTTCGCGTCCCCCGCCAAGAACTATTGCGATTCACATCTCAAGCTCTTCCGCGGATCGGCCACCAACACGCTGCCGGATTGCGCGTTCCAGGCCTATAACCAGCTTCCCTCGCTCGCCCGGGCACTGGCCGAGCGCGGCCAGATCGTGGATATGGGCCCGCTGATGGAAGCCGAAGGTGAAGGCTGGACGGAAGAGAACTACTCGGACGCGATGCTGGATCTCGGACGCATTGACGGGGTGCAGTATGGCATGCCGTTCAACGCCTCTGTCATCCAGTGGTATTACAATGCCGATCTCTTCCGCGAGGCGGGCCTCGATCCCGATAACTTCCCAACCGATTGGGATAGCCTGCTCGATGCCGCGCAGAAAATCGGCGGTTTGGGCGATGACATCCTGCCGATGTTCATGTGGCTGATCAACGGCGATGACTGGGGGTTCCAGACGCTGATCCTGCAGCAAGGCGGGCGCATGATGTCTGAAGACGGTCAGGCCGTGGCCTTCCATGAAAACGGACATTCTGTCGAGGCCATGAAGATGGCGCGCCGCCTCTATGAGGAAGGCGGGCTGCGCACGGACCTGGATCGTGAAACACAGTTTGCGGCGTTTACCGAAGGCCGCATGGGGCTTTGGGGCCTGTCACCTGCGGGCGCGCGCAACATGCAGGAACGTGTTGGCGATGCGTTTGATCTGCGCTCACACCCCTTCACCGTGTGGAACGATGAAGACGGCAAGCTGCCCACCGGCGGAAATGCGGCGATCATCACCACGCAGGATCCTGAAAAGATCGCAGCCACCTGGGAATACATCAAATTCGTGAGCGGCCCACGCGGTCAGCAGCTCACGGCCGAGATCACCGGGTATCTTCCGACCAACCGCCAGGTGCTCAAGACCGAGTATATGGGCGCCTTCTATGAAGCGGAGCCATACTACGCGACGCCTGTGCTGCAGTATGACCGCGCAGGCCCATGGTCTGGCTATCCTGGCACGCAGTCCGAGAAGATCTGGCGCGAGCAGGCCTCGACCATCCGCGCTGTGATGGAAGGGGATGTGACCCCTGAAGAGGGTGCCGCCGAGCTCAAGGCCATCGCTGAAGAGCTGATGACACGCTGAATGTGACCCGCGCGCGCCATCGGCCCGGTATGGCCTGCGGCGCGCGCATTTTTTTGACCAGAGATTTTTCATGGCGCAGCTAGAGCTTAGACACATCAAAAAGTCCTTCGGCGAGACCGCCGTGCTGCACGACATTTCCCTCGATGTGGCAGACGGAGAGTTCTTATCTCTTGTCGGTCAGTCCGGCTGCGGCAAATCCACCTTGCTGCGCATCATCGCCGGGCTTGAGACCCCGGATAGCGGTGACATTCTGATCGGCGGCCAATCCGTCACGGACAGCGCGCCCAAGGATCGAAACATCGCCATGGTGTTTCAGGATTACGCGCTCTACCCGCATATGAGCGTGGGCGAGAACATGTCGATGCCGCTCGTGATGGCGCGGCTGCCGCTTTATGCGCGCTTGCCGGGCATGCGATCAATCACGCCAGCTGGCCGCAAAGCCCGCCCCGAAATCCGCGCCGAGATCGAGAAGGTGGCCAAGCAGCTGCGCATTGATCACCTGCTGGACAGACGGCCTGCGCAGCTCTCTGGCGGGCAAAGGCAGCGCGTGGCCTTGGGGCGTGCGCTTGTCCGCAATCCGCAAGTGTTTTTGATGGACGAGCCCCTGTCGAACCTTGACGCCAAGCTGCGTGTGCAGGTGCGCACGGAGATCACGGAGCTGCATGCCAGCTCGGGCCTGACCTTCGTCTATGTCACCCACGATCAGGTTGAGGCGATGACGATGTCGGATCGGGTGGCCTTGTTGCAGGCAGGCCATCTTTTGCAGGTTGGCGCGCCGAATGTGCTTTATGCGGATCCGGCCAATCTGGATGTCGCGAGGTTTATTGGCAGCCCTGAGATCAACATCGCGGCGGGCGAACGCGGCCCGGGCGGGGTGCGGCTTGGCAAGACGACGCTGCCTGCGGTGCTGGACGGGCATGGCCCAGTACGTGCCCCGGTGCACGTGGGCATTCGGCCGGAAGCAATTCGCGTGCTGGATACGCCGGGTCTCTTGGCGCTTGGGCAAGGTCAAGGGCCAACTCTGACGCTCGTCAAACGGATGATCGAGGATTTAGGTCCAGAGATCCTGATCCATGGCCATTTCGCCCATGCGCCAGATGCGTTGATCCGCGTGCGCGCGCAGAAAAGCGACCTTTACGGCCAGAGTGATGCCCTCGCCCAGGCCACCAGCCTGAAAGTGATGCTGAACACGGCACAGTTGCTCTTCTTTGACGCGGATGGCGCGCGGCTCTCGGCCAAGATGTCTGACGTGGTGGAGACGGTGTGATGGAAGTCTCCCAGCTGCAGCGCGCGCAGACACGGCTGGCTTATCTGCTGGTATTGCCAGCCACATTGCTGATCCTCGTGATCTACATCATTCCGATCATTCTGGTGTTTTTGGCCAGCCTGACGGATTACACGCTGGTCAGCGACTATTACGAGTTTGTCGGCTTTGAGAATTACCGCACCATGTTTGGCGATGAGGTCTTTGCCAATGCGGTGGGCAACACATTCTTCTACGCGGCCCTGTTCCTGCCGGGTGCCTTTGTCATCAGTCTGATCCTCGCCATCGCGATCCAGGAGCAAAAGCAATTCCGTTCGGTGCTCGAGGTGCTGTACTTCTTGCCGGTGACATCAACGCTGGCGGCGATGGCGCTGGTGTGGGCGGCCCTAATGGACAGCGGCCAGGGCGTGATCAACAACACGCTCGAGACCGTCGGCATTCCAGGCGTCAATTGGTTCGGGAACGAAGATGTTGTGCTCTACTCTCTGGCCATCATCTCGCTCTGGAGCATCATCGGCTTCAACATGGTGCTGTTTCTGGCAGGGCTGACATCGATCCCGCAAAACCTCTACGAGGCGGCGGCGATGGATGGGGCCGATCACCCCATTGATAAGTTCTTTCGCGTAACCTGGCCCATGCTCGGGCCCACGGCGATGTTTGTGGCTGTGACCTCATCGATCACGGCGTTCAAGCTTTTCGACACGGTCGCGATCCTGACCCAAGGCGGGCCAGACCGTGCCTCGGAAGTGTTCCTCTATCTCGCGTTTCTCGAGGGCTTTGAATATTTCAACATGGGCTATTCGGCAGCGCTGTCTCTGTTTCTCCTCGGCATTATCTTCCTTTTCGCCCTGATCCAGGCGCTCTTCACCGACCGGAATGTGCATTACTGATGGCTGACACCGTTGCCCCCACCGCCCCTGCTTCATGGGTGGAGCGATTGCGCCCCAAAAGCCTGAGCCGAGCGGTGACGACGCTGCTGTTGTTCGTGGGTGCGTGGGTCATGGGGGTTCCGTTCTTCTGGTTGTTTTCATCGATCCTCAATGCCACCGTTGTTGTCTATGTCATCGTATTTTCGTTCATTCCCAATTAGTTCAAGGGATGGGAGAATTACTACGGCGTGCTGTTTGATCAGCCGTATCTGATCTTCCTGATGAACTCGATGATCGTCTGTGTGGGCATCCTCGTGATCCAACTGCTCACGGCGATCCCGGCCGCTTACGCGCTGGCCAAGCTGAAGTTTCGCGGCTCCACTATCCTGTTTGGCACCGTGATTGCCGCGATCACCATTCCGATCAATGTCACGTCGATCCCGCTCTATATCGGGCTCGTGCGGGTTGGATTGCTCGATACCTACTTCGCGATGATGTTTCCCTTCATCGTGTCGGTCTTTGCCATTTTCCTCTTTCGTCAGTTCTTTCGCGGCTTCCCCGACAGCATCATTCAGGCCGCCCGCGTGGATGGGTTTTCAGAGATCGAGATCATTCTGCGCCTGATCCTACCCTCTGCCGTGCCAGCGATCGCGGCGTTCAGTGTCTTTAGCTTTGTTGCCCATTGGAATGATCTCTACTGGCCGCTGATTGTCGTCCAGAGCCAGGACAAGATGACGGCGACCCTGTCGATGATGCAGTACCAATCCGCCTTTGATACCGACTACGGGCGCACCTATGCGTCGGCCACGGTGGTCACAGCGCCCATGGTGATCGCGTTTCTCTTTGCCCGCCGCCTCTTTATTCGCGGCATTACAATGACCGGAGTAAAAGGCTGATGCTGAAATTTGTTGTTCTGGCGGACATTCACTTGGTGCCCGAGGGAAAGCTGAGCCATGGTCTCGACACCTATAACCGGCTTGAGCAGGCTGTGGCCTATGTGAACGAGGTGCACGGGGATGCGGAATTCGTGGTGTTCGCGGGCGATCTGGCGGATCACGGTGAGCCAGAGGCCTATGCGCGGTTCAAGAACGCCGTTGCGCCTCTGACGCCCAGAACGGTGCTGACATTGGGCAATCATGATCACCGGCCAACTTTTTTGAAGCAGTTTCCGGGGATGGATAACCCGGACACCGGGTGCCTTGATCACGTCATTGATGCGGGTGGCTACCGGACCATTGTGCTGGACAGTTCTGACCCGGATCTGCGTGGCACAGGGCGGTTGAGCCAGGCGCAGCGCGATTGGCTGGATGGGCGGCTGGCGGAGGCCCCGGATCGGCCCGTGGTGATTGTGCTGCACCACAACATCGCGCCTTTTTCGGTGCAAACGGATATCATCATTCTCGAGAACAATGCCGCTTTGGCGGACGTCATCCTCGGCCATGTGAATGTGCGTCAGGTGATCTCCGGGCATATTCACATGACGACGTCTGGGTCTTACAAGGGCGTGCCCTACTGCACTTTTGCGGGAGCGCATTACGGGATTGATCCGATGCTTATAGACCGGTCGGGCCCTGTACCGGACAATACTGAGGGCTTTGTCAGCCCGGTGCCGCGGCGCGAAGGGCCTGGCCAGCTGGCCGTGGTTCTGTGCGACACCGATGGCGTGGTTGTGCACATGGAGAACTTCCTGGATCGGCATCTGGTTTTGGCACCTGATCTGTTTGTTTGGGGGTAGATCCTGGGTTAAGGGCAATGGACCTGCATGGAGACGCCCATGGATCTTGTCATATTCGATTGCGACGGTGTGCTGATCGACAGTGAATTGATCGCCTGCTCGGCGGATGCGGAGGCTTTGTCGGAGATTGGATACCCGATCACGACGGAGGATGTGATCGAGCGCTTCGCAGGTGTTCCGGCCGACGCGATGTACAAGACGATAGAGACTGGGATGGGGCGCGCCCTGCCCGGCGATTTCAAAGCGCGGGTCGATCAGAGAATATTGGACAAGTATCGAACGGAGTTAAAACCCATCGAGGGCATCAAGGACGCGCTGTCGCAGATTGAGCTCAAAAAATGCGTCGCGTCGAGTTCGACGCCGTCGAAACTGGCTCTAGGCCTTGTCGAGACGGGGTTGTTCGATCTCGTTTACCCCCATGTTTTCTCGACGGTTTTGGTTGAGCGCGGTAAGCCCCACCCGGATATCTTTTTGTACGCTGCGCGTGTGATGGGCGTGGATACATCCAAATGCATCGTCGTCGAAGACAGTGTGGCTGGTGTGACGGCGGCGACGGCGGCGGGGATGCGATCGGTGGGGTTTACGGGCGGGTCTCATTGTGGGCCAGATCACGCGGACAGGTTGATCGCTGCGGGCGCTGAGCGGGTTATTGACAGCATGCATCTGCTGCCCGACACGCTGGGACGGATCTTGAGCGGCTATGACACTTGGGGCGTGACATGTGTCTGTCATGGCGGCTTGATACCTCGCCGGATTATGAAGTTGAGGGGGTTCGAGATGAAGCTGACTTATTCCGCGCAGGTGCCCGAAGGGACATCCGAGATTTTGATCCCCGGCGGGCTTGCGACGCCGCATGGGTGCTGTACCGAAGTGTTGGCAGACGGGTTGGTTAAGCTCGAAGAGGCAACCACCGGACAGGTGGCGTATCGCATGACACCCCAAGCCCGCGAGGTGACCATCACCTTTCATTTCGATCAGTCTGTCGGGGCCTATCCGGATGCGATGTTCACGCCGCACCCATCTCGGTTTACGCGCTTTGCGGATGATTTGCTGTCGGAGATTGAGCCGGTGGGTGGTGATCTGGCGGGATCTCAGCGGGCGCGCGCCGTGGCGTGTCATGTGGCCGCAAGGTTCACTTACGGGCACCCGGAGGCGAAGTTTAACGATGGGTTTGACGTGGTGCCGGCGTTGGGCTGCGGATTGACGGAGGGCTCTTGCGTCGACATCAACACGTATTTTTTGGCGGCCCTGCGCGCTGCCGGGATCGATGCTGGCTATGTCACAGGGTTCTTTTTTCCGGAAGAGAAGGCTGGCACCTGCGAAGATGGGCATTGTTGGGTCGTCACAAAAATTGATGGCCAGACCGAGGAATGGGACATCGCGCATCATCTGAAACTGGGAACACGCGACATTCGGCCAAACCTTAACCCTAAGCCCGGGATGCGGTTCGCCTGTTTCCATTCAATGGGTCTGGATTTCCCCGATTTGAGCATCGGGGGCGTCAAAGCGCTGATTGAACCTATGGCGGTCGTCGACGGACAACTGATCAGCTTCGAAGCACCTCAAGTCAGAGCCAGCACGTTTGCGCTTGCCTAAGCGCGAGCAAGCCAATCTACGCCCTCAACGGTTCTGGTTTCTCGCGCAGAAACGCCGTTTGGCTTGGCGCATCACCACTTGATGTGGCGCGGCCAAACAATCGTTTCTTCCGGATCAGTAACACCCAACTCCAGACAGCTGCGGCGAAAAATGTCTGTTATGTCGGAGCGAGTCAATTGAGCTAGCTCGTTTGCCATCACGGCGCCCCAAGTGTCACGCGTATGTCGCCTCCCATACGCCCGCGGGTTTCTCTGAAGAGCAAAGCCACACGCAAAGGGTACGACACGTGGCTGGCCAATTGGAATAAGGATGAATTTTGGCCGTGTACGTAGACCGGCAAAACAGTTGTATTTTCAGTCAGGGCCAGTCGCGTGACAAAAGGATGCCACGGCAATTCCGCTGCAGGCCGTCGGAAAGGCTGGTTGGATGTGGCGACGCTGCCGCCAGGAAAGATCACCACTGCGCCACCAGACTTGAGCAGATCGGTAGCCATCCGGCGCGTTGTCGCTGAATTTCTGCGGGCCTCGGATGTCTCGCCGAAATCCACTGGCAGCAGAAAGGGTCGGAACTCGGGCACTCTGCAAAGCAGGGAATGCGTCAGGATACAAACACTCTCGCGCAATTGTGTCTCAAGCCACCCCAAAGCCAGCCCATCGGCAATACCAAATGGGTGGTTTGCAACCAATAGCAACCCGCCCTGGCGCGGAACAGAGTCCAATGACACACCATTCAAAACCAACTGGAACTTGAGCTTCTGCATCGCTGCATCGAATGGGTTTCTCGTCCCTCATGCCGCCAGCGTGCTAGCGTTAGCAACGGTTCGTTCGCAAACTGCGTCCTTTTTCATCTTTATTCTGATCTGGCAGCTCCGAACCATCTGCTTGGATGATTTGTCTTGACTCCCCTATTGCTTAAATAGGATGCTATATATCAGCACATTTGTGCTGAAATATAGAACAATAGGGAAGACTAATGCTCAAATCCATCTCATTTTCCAGCGTGGCCGCAGCTGCGCTTGCACTGCTTCCGGTCACTGCGATGGCCGAGAGCCCGACCGTCAAACAAATCAAAGAGCGTGGCACACTGCTCTGCTCCGGCCACAACGGCAGCTATTTCGGGTTTGTCGAAGTGAATGACAAAAACGAGTGGAAGGGCCTGGATATTGATCTGTGCCGCGCCCTCACCACTGCTATCTTGGGCGATCCGACTGCTAACCAGATCGTTCCGCTGTCCTGGGCACAGCGTTTCCCGGCTCTTCAGTCCGGCGATGTGGACGTGATAATCAAGGCCACGGGCTGGACCATGGGCCGTGACACGGAACTCGGCCTGCAATTCAGCTTGCCATACTTCTTCGGCGGTACACAATTCATGGCACATGGTGAGCTTGGCATCACAGATGCCAAGGATCTGGACGGTGGCACGATCTGCGTTGAAGCAGGCACGACCATTGAGCGTATCGCGGCGAACTACCTGTCTACGATCGACGTTGAGCACACCATGGTCTCTTATGAAAGCGCCGCAGAGCTGCGCGCGGCTTATGTCGCCAACCGGTGTGACGCCTTCGCGGGATGGGGTCCGAACCTCGCCGTTCTGCGTGCCACAGAAATCGACAACCCGGATGCACACGTGATCCTCAGCGACCAGCTCTCATCAGAGCCGATCTCTGCTGCGATGCGTCAGGGCGATGAAGAGTTTGTCGATGTGGTCAACTGGATGCTGGCTGCGATGCTGATCGCGGAGGAAGAAGGCGTGACTATGGCCAATGTCGAAGAGATGGCGGCAAACCCACCTAATCCAAAGGTCGCGCGCCTGCTGGGTGCAGAGCCTGGCATGGGCGAGCGTCTGGGCCTGCGGGACACATGGGCCCGGGAAATGATCGCGGCCGTTGGCAATTTTGGCGAGGTTTATGACCGTAACCTCGGCGCCAAGAGCCCTTACAAACTGGACCGCGGTTTGAACAACCTGTGGAGTCATGGCGGCGTGCTTTACGCGCCGATCCTCGACTAAACGTCACGAACCTATCGGGGCTGCCCTTATCGGGCGGCTCCACTCTTTTCACGACGGGGGCTGGTCATGGCGACGGCAACGGCAGACGAATTGCGCATACGCGCCAAGCGTCGAAAGATCATCATTCAGGTTGTCCTCATCGGGGTTTCGCTCCTGGCCGTATTCGGCGCGGTGACCACCGCGCGGACCAATCTAGAAGCACAAGGCCTGACCAGCGGTTTTGCCTTCCTGGAACGGGGCACAGGTTGGGACTACAGTTTCTCTTTGGTGCCCAAGGATATCAGCGACCCCTATGCGTGGACAATTTTCGTCGGGTTCCTCAACACACTCTTTGTGGGGTTCATCGCGATTTTCCTGACCTCGCTGTTTGGGTTCATCATCGGCACAGCCCGCGATGCCTCAAACATCGCGGTCAAAACCGCCGCGACGGTCTATATTCAGACCTTCCGCAACATCCCCCTCATCCTCCAGCTGGTGTTTCTCTACGCGGTGCTGATCAACTTGCCAGGGCCACGACAGGCAATGTCGATGGGCGATGCCCTTTTTCTGTCGAACCGTGGCTTCATGTTTCCAGGCTTGAATGTCTCGTCCGGTGTGGCACTCACGCTGTTGCTGGTGTCTTTGGCGCTCGGCGTGCTGCTGATCTGGCGGAAGATGCCGCTCTTCACCGGGCTGGCCGCGTGGATCGTTGGGTCGGTTCTGATCTGTCTTGTTGCTGCCTTTGCGTTCCGTCCAGAAGGCGAGGCGATGTTCTCCATCCCTGCGCTTCAGGGCTTGCGATTCCGGGGTGGGATTACAATCCCCATTGAGCTCTTGGGCATGATCGTGGCGATCACGCTTTATGGCAGCGCCTATATTGCAGAGGTTGTACGCGGTGGGCTGTCGCAGGTGCCCAAGGGGCTGACAGAAGCCGGGCAAGCTCTGGGCCTGACCAAGGCAGCGATCTGGTCGCGGATCAAGATGCCAATGGCGCTGCGGTCGATCATTCCGCCGCTCGGCAATCAGTGGATCTTCATGATGAAGGCCACGACCATCGGTGTGGCGATCGGGTTCAGCGATCTGTTCTACATCGTATCCATCTCAATCACGCAATCCGGTCAGACCCTTGAGCTGATCGCAATCCTGGCTGGCGCATTCCTCTTGGTGAATGGCAGCCTGGCGATCTTCACCAACTGGCTGAACGCCCGCATGAAACTGAAGGCGCACTGATATGGCTGACCTGTCTGTAGCGGCTCCCGCCCGCTCTCAAAACTTCATTCACATCCTGCGCAAGCGCGCCTTTTCCTCTCCAACGGATTCGGTGATGAGCATCGTTGTCTTTGGTGTGCTCGCGTGGTTGGCCTGGACCTTGATCGACTGGGCGATCCTGCGCGCCGTCTGGAGTGCGGAAAACGTGGATCAATGCGGCAAAGGTACCGGGGCAGGGGCCTGCTGGGCGGTGATTGACGCACGCCACCGGCTCATTCTCTTTGGGCTTTATCCCTTTGATCAACACTGGCGTTCTACGCTTGCGGCCGGCGCGATCATCGTCACGGTGATCCTGTCCTGCTTCCCGTTCATGTGGAATGCAAAGCGTATTGTCACGCTTTGGGTCGTGGGCTTTGCCAGCTACTACCTGCTGATGGAAGGCAGCCTTCTGGGCCTGCAGCAGGTGACAACTGATGGCTGGGGGGGCTTGTCGCTGACCCTGTTCCTCTTTTCGGCTGTGGTTCTGCTCGGCATGCCAATGGGGCTGGGCCTCGCGCTCATGCGTCGCTCAGAGATGCCATTCGTGCGCGGCTTTGCCGTGGTGCTGATTGACTTTGTTCGGTCTCTGCCGCTGCTGGTCACGCTTTTTACAGCGGCTGTGGTGATCCCGATCATTCTGCCAAGCTGGCTTGAGGGCGACAAAATCTGGCGCGTGATCATTGCTTTTGCGCTGTTCTTTGCCTGCTACCAGGCAGAGGTGTTTCGCGGCGGATTCCAGGCGATCCCGAAGGGGCAGTTTGAAGCGGGCGCTGCGCTGGGTCTGAGCTATTGGCAGGTGCTGGGACGCATCGTGCTGCCGCAGGTGTTCCGGCATGCGCTGCCCTCGACGATCAACATGGTGGTCATCACCTTTAAGGAAACTGCGCTGGTGATCATCATCGGGTTCTTCGACATCATGGCGTCTGCCAAGGCCGCGTTCGGCACAGGCGAATGGGCACCTTACTACCTTGAGGTCTACGTGTTCGTGGCCCTGATCTATTGGCTCTTCATCTTCTCACTCGGACAGTATGGAGAGTATCTCAAAGGGCGCATGGCCATATCAGAGCGCTGAGACGCTCGCAAAATCCTCCCTGCAACTGGAAAGGGCTGCCCGTTCGGCAGCCCTATTTTTTGGCCTATGGCGCTCCGCTGTCAGTCCAGCGTCACAGTGCCCTTGGGCGTGTTCAGCTCAAAGGACAGTGCCTGGGGCCCCTTGCTCACCTGGGCCAGATGATCAACGCCCAGCGTTTTCAGAATTTCAGAGAGTGCGGCCGTATCCGGGTGGCTGACATGCACCCGTTCCAGCGTGACACCCAGATCTTGCTGGCCCGTGCTGGGGTGCGGACCGGGAGACCATTCGATGAAGGCGGGCAACAGGCCGCCCATGGGCAGGTGGCCATCTTGTGGCACCGTCAGCCGCCACGACCGATCGCCACGCGTGAACAGAACAACCTCCCCCAAGTCAACGGGGCTTGCGGCCATGATCGCGTCCAGATCATCGGTGCCCACGACCCAGCACAGCGCGCGCGGGCGTTCAGACAGGCGCGCCTGGGTGGTCGCATCGTCCAGTGTGAACCAACGGGTGCGGCCGGGGTCTGGCGCATCCGGATCAATGGAGATCAGTTCAAAAAAGCTCTCATTTCCGGACTGCATCACGCAGTTATGCGTGCTCATGGCATCGTGTTTGCCGCCGCGCGGAACATCTATGCCGAGTGCGTCCTGCATTGCGGCGACGCCTTGTTCAAGCGTGTCCGCGCCGATCGCGAAGTGGTCGATTTTGTTGTTGGGCATGTGGTTTTCCGTATCAAGAGGTGAGCAGGGGCAGGGCCGCGGCAATGTCTGCTTTCAGACTTTCGGTGTCCTCCAGGCCGATATTGAACCGAACAAGTTGTCCCTCTTCGGTCCATGGCGTGGCGACGCGGAGGGGCTTGACGGGCAGGACAAGGCTTTCAAATCCGCCCCAACTGACCCCGATGCCGAAATGGTGCAAGGCATCTACGAAGGCGCGGATCTGGTCGTCAGAGCAGGGGTGGAACACCACGCCAAAAAGCCCGGCAGACCCGGAGAAATCACGCGCCCAGTGCTGGTGGCCAGGGCAGCTGTCAAAGGCCGGGTGCAGCACGCGTTTCACCTGAGGCTGCTCGGCCATCCAAGCCGCCATCTCGCGCCCGGCGGCGTCGATGGCCTCCATCCGGATCTTGAGCGTGCGCAGCCCGCGCAGCATCAAAAACACCTCTTGCCCGCCGGTCTTGTCGCCCACGGCCATGACTGTCTGCCTGATCGCCTTGTGATGCTCGGCGGTGCTGGCAATCACACCCATCATGCAGTCAGAATGCCCGCTGAGGAATTTGGATCCAGAGGCCACGGACACATCCACACCAAGTTCAAGCGGCTTGCAGAAGAGCGGCGTGGTCCATGTGTTGTCGAGGATCGAGGGCACGTTGGCCGCCCGCGCTGCCGCGGCGATGGTGGGGATGTCGGGCACTTCAAAGGTGCCGGAGCCGGGCGCTTCCAACATCACAGCGCACGTCGTGTCGCGCAAAAGATCTGCAAGTCCTGACCCGATCATGGGGTCAAAGTACTCCACCTCGACATCCATAGCTTTGAGCACCTTTTCGCAAAAGGCGCGGGTGTTGGCATAGGCATTGTCAATCACCAGAAGATGACTGCCAGGGCGGGCGAACGTCATCAGCGTCAACGAAATAGCCGCTACCCCAGATGACGTCAGTGTGACACCCGCCGCGCTGTCCAGTTCCGCCAGCGCGTGCTCCAGCTGGAACGTGGCTTCATTGCCGTAGCGCCCATAATACATGGTGCCGGTTTCATATCGGGCATCGCGCGCGGCCTCAAAAGCGGCCAGAGTGTCAAACACAATGGTTGAGCCAAGCTCGATCGGCAAATTCACGTGCCGGCCGTCGTTGCCTGCGGGGCGCCCCGATTGCACTAGGTGATCGGAAACTGGTTTTGATTTTGAGATCATTATCTTACTTTCTGCAGCAGATTCACACTGACATCGCTTCCAATACGTGTCAATATTCAGCATATGTTTTGCGTATTTCGGCACAATTATCAGGGAACGGCAGGCTCCAAGTGAGGCGGATTTGACAGACAACACCAAGCTGACGGCCAATCACTGGGGCGTTGCTCGGGCCTTGGTGCAAGATGGGCGCGTGACGTCCCTTGGGGGTCACCCAGGTGATCCTGAGCCATCTATGATCAATGACAATGTCCTGTCCAGTCTGCAGGGGAGCGCTCGAATTTTGCGCCCGGCCGTCCGCGAAAGCTGGCTTGAGGGACGCGCGGCGGATGTACCCCGCGGACGCGACGCTTTTGTCGAGGTGAGTTGGGGCAAAGCGTTGGATCTGGTCTGCCAAGAGCTGACTCGAGTCAAGCGTGAGCATGGCAACGAAAGCATTTTCGCGGGCTCTTACGGCTGGTCCAGCGCGGGCCGATTTCATCATGCACAAAGTCAGCTCAAGCGGTTTTTGAACAGCATTGGCGGGTTTTCCTACTCTGAGGGGAATTACAGCTACAATGCGGCCCTTGTGCTGATGCCTTACATCGTTGGCCCGTTCCGCAAACATGTGGCCGAAGCCACGCGCTGGTCCGTCGTCGCAGAGCGCAGTGATCTTGTGGTGATGTTCGGCGGGATGGCCATGCGCAACACGCAGGTCAGCGATGGCGGCGTGGCCACGCACCGGATGCGCGACAACCTGAAGGCCTGCGTCAAAGCCGGAGTCGATTTCATCAGCATCAGCCCGCTGAGAACGGATGCCGATGCGCAACTGAATGCAGAGTGGCGGCCTGTTGCTCCGGGCTCAGATGTTGCGCTCATGTTGGGGCTTGCCCATGTGCTTTGGTCTGAGGGCTTGCATGATCGGGCGTTTCTGGATCGGTACTGTGAAGGGTTTGATAGGTTCGAGGCCTATCTGAGTGGCGCGTCAGACGGCGTTGCCAAAACCCCGCAATGGGCGCAAGCGCATACAGGCATGTCCGCCGATGACATCACCGCTCTTGCGCGGCGCATGGCGGCTGGGCGCACGATGATCTCTATGGCCGCCGGTGTGCAGCGCACCGATTACGGGGAGCAGCCGCTTTGGATGGCTGTCACCCTGGCGTCCATGCTGGGTCAGATCGGGCTGCCGGGCGGCGGCTATGTGATCGGCTACGGCGTCAATGCAAATGTCGGAAATATGGAACGTCTGTTCCGCCCCGGTACATTGCCCCAGGGTCGCAATGGGGTGAGCAATTTTATCCCGGTTGCGATGATTTCCGAAATGCTGCTAAATCCGGGCGGTGCGTACCCATATAGCGGTCAGACCCGTCGGTTCCCGGATGCGCGCCTTGTCTGGTGGGCCGGGGGCAATCCGTTTCATCACCATCAGGATTTGGGAAAGCTGCATCAGGCGTTTCAAATCCCGGAAACCGTGATTGTAAATGACCTTAACTGGACATCGATGGCGCGCCATGCCGACATCGTTCTGCCCGTGGCCGCGGCCCAGGAGCGGGAAGACTTTGGTGCGGGCAAATCGGACAATGCCTTGGTGCCGATGCATAAGTTGATTGACCCTCCCGGCGAGGCGCGCGTCGAGTACGAGATCTATTGCGATCTGGCCGAGCGGATGGGCGTGCTAGAGGCGTTTTCCGAGGGGCGCGATGCGTCCGCGTGGTTGGAGCGGATCTGGCAAGAGACCCGTGAAGCCGCCTCGGCCCATGACATCGCGTTGCCCGCATGGTCCGATTTCATGGCAGGTGACCTTGTAAAGTTGCCGGATCCCGCCCCGTCTCAGGTGTTTCTGGCGGAGTTCCGCGCCGATCCGGTGGCCCATCCTCTGCCGACGCCAAGTGGCAAGATCGAGATCTTTTCGCAGACTATCTCAGACTATCATTTGGTCGATTGTCCGGGACATCCTACGTGGTTTCCGCCGCGTGATGTGGACGCCGGGGATGGCGATTTGTTCATGTTGTCGGGCCAGCCCAAGACGCGCCTGCACAGTCAGTTGGACAATGGTACTTATTCTATGTCGCACAAGGTGGCAGGTCGGGAACCCATCATCATCCACCCTGCCGATGCGGAACGGTTTGGTGTCTCACATGGCGATGTGGTCGAGGTGTACAATGCGCGGGGCCGGTGCCTGGCCGGTGCCAAAGTGTCTGACGAAATTCTAGAAGGCTGCGTCTTCCTGTGGACTGGCGCGTGGTGGGATCCGGACTTTGAGGCCCCAAAGGCCCGCGATCGTCATGGCAATCCCAACGCGCTCACCCATGATCACCGCACATCGTCGCTGTCACAGTCAACGGCCGCGCATTCCACCCGTGTGTCGATCCGCAAGTTCGACGGGCCGCCTCCAAAGGTGACAGTACACGCTCCCCCGAGGTTTGCCCAAAGGGATGCGTTCCGATAAGAGATCCAGAAAAGGAGGACGGGCCTATTTCAGACCAGAAAGACCTAAAAGAACCAAAGGTTGATTCCACGCTATCGAAAGGCTTGTCAATCTTGGAGACCCTGGCCAGCTCGAAGTCCAGTATGGGCGTCACGGAGCTTTCACGTGCGCTTAACCTGACGAAGTCGAATTCGTTTCGCCTGCTTCAGACGCTGATGATCCTGGGATATGTGCGCCGAAACCCGGACAAAACCTATACCGCAACACTAAAGACGTGGCAGATCGGGCGTGTCATGCTGGACAATCTGAACCTCAGGGATTTGGCAGGCCCTGAACTGAAGTATTTATCGCAAGAAACAGCGGAAACTGTTTATCTGGCCGTCCCCGAGGGCCTTTCCGTCGTCTATATCGACAAGCGCGAGAGTTCCAAACCGATTAGATCCTGGAACCCGATTGGCGGGTCTGCCCCGCTGCACTGCGTCGGCACTGGCAAAGCCATTCTGGCGCAGAATTACGACTCGCTACGACCGCAGTTATCCGGAAAATTGACGCGCCACACGGAACTGACGCTCACGAATTTGCCCGATCTGGACTCTGACGTGCACGAAACGCTGCGACGCGGTTACGCCTATGACCGGGGTGAGTTTCGTGACCGCATTCACAGCTTAGGTGCGGCCGTCTGTTTGCCGACCGGTGAAGCGATCGCAGCTCTTGGCGTGTCCTTGCCGGATGTGAACATGCCGGAACGTGGTGCCGATTGGCTGGGCTCTCTGGTGATGCATGCGGCCTCAAGCGTCACAGCGAAAGTTGCCAAAACGTAGGACGAGGCCGCGCGCGCCTGCTCTTAACCTTTACTTCTTTTCCACTGGCTCCACCGGTCCGCCCTGTTCGGCCCATGTGGAAAAACCTTCTTTCAGGTGTGCCGCGTCAAACCCCATATCCTGGAGGGTCGCGACCGTCAGCGCGGAGCGCCAACCAGACGCGCAGTGGAACACGTATTTCTTGTCCTCTTGGCCGAACACGTCTTTATAGTAGGGGCTGTCGGGATCGACCCAAAACTCGATCA
>ERZ1740068.515-NODE-515-length-18152-cov-4.099906_pt1 | contig 18152 bp, 20 predicted proteins | sample MGYA00581735_ERZ1740068 | MGnify/ENA primary metagenome ERZ1740068 (study PRJEB43018, sample SAMN04849740) | marine metagenome | isolation source: floating plastic debris | place: Pacific Ocean | collected 2008-08-30 | study: EMG produced TPA metagenomics assembly...
AGGTCCATTCAGGAAAAGCGATCTTCTGAAAGAAGAAGAGTAAACGCAGGAATAAAATCGATTAATAGACAATTCTTACAACAAAGTAAAATAACTAACCCAAGATATTCTTATCTTCCATACAACATCCACCATAGGAGAAAATAGTTTTATTAATTTTCATCACTATCCTTTAACATACTTCCTTCAATCTCATAGTTTTTTAAAGCTCCTAAAACCGCACTATCTCCCTTACTTTTTGCTTTAATTTCTTGTGCAGTTTTGTTCTCAGCAATATCTTTATCTTTATTATTATTTATTTTTTGACTTAGGGAGTATCAGAACTGTGTTTATCTTGTCTTGTGAGGGTTATTTTTTCAAGCATTCATATTTATATCATTTGTCATTTTTATCATCAGTTAAGGATTTAAGCTTATCAGCAAAGTAGCTTTCAATATTTTAGATTCTTTGAGATAAGTTAGGAAATTTTTGTTTACCAATGGGAGCCTCTGTTTTTAAGAATTGCTGTTCTAAATGTTAGTTTTAATTTTCTTCATTTAGTTAGCATAAAGATGTTAAAATCTTCATCCTTGCAGTTATTCAACTCATTATTTATAGTCCTAACAGGAAACTAGATGTATATTATGCTCAAGATAAAAGATCTTAACTATTTTGACAATTTTAGCCTCCTATATCTACTTGCTAATTTGCCAATTATACCGGTGATATTATTCTATAATGGTGAAATTTCGATGTTTGCTCGATTGGTGATTTTTATCACTCAGCTGGTTGTTACTTTTCTGATTGTTAAAATTGTTTTAAAAATGAGGCCAAATGATAAAAACCGGGATAAACTACTTAATCTTGTTTTGATAGCTATTATTCTCTATTTGCCTGTGGCTTTGGTTTTTGCATTACAAACTATCGAAGGGGATAATTTAAAAACTATTGCAGTTTTTTATCTTATTTGTTTTTTAAATTTAGCTAAGTTTTCTTTTATGGGAAAGAAAGGTTTCAAAGAGACAAATGCGAATTATATTACTAATCCTCTTTATCATTATCTTCCCATCAATATTCATCGTCGTAGAAGGTAATGATAATTTAACCTTTATTCTAAAATTTGTCCAAAATACTTTGCCTTTTTTGTTCCTGCTCTCTTTTAATCTCAATGACCCTCTTTTTTCTAAAATTATCAGTTGTGTAAACTAACTCTAGTTCAAAATCCATATGTAAAGCTGTTAAAAAAATCCAGCATTCACCATCTTTATATTTCACAAGTTTATTTCCTACATTAGCTATTTTAGATGATTTAAGGACATACTTACTAGCCAATAAAGCGTTAATTTGATCAAATTTTGACTTATCTATTCTTAAGTTAAAATTTTCTATAATTCCTTGAGGGTTAGTTACTACGAATACTTTATTTAAACCCTCTATCTGAAAATCACTCGCGTTTAGCTGAGTGTAAACGTAATTATCTTCACTTGTTTGTGACAATAATACATTATACATGGATTCAACTTCCTCAAATGTTGTTTCGTTTATCTTTATTTTTGATGGCGCAGGGCAAGAATAAAGTGCTCTTGGCGGTAATAAAATTATGATTATTATTACTAAGTCTTTGAAACGATTCATTTATTTTTAAATAATTTGTAAATCAAAACTATTATTCTTCACCTTTTTTTTGCGACTGATAATGTTCAGCCACATGCTGACCTATAGATCCCTTAGCAGTTTTCAGCATCGCATTATTGGCATCTTTTATTTCCAAAGCCTGTTCAGGTGCTTTATTAAAGGATTCAACCTCTGCAGTATTATTTATAGGTTCACTATTATTTTGGTAATAATTTTCTATTTCACTAATTTTGCTATTATCGCCAATCTGACTAGTCATATTTGAATAGCTATATGCTTCTAGACCATCGGTAAAATTATCCACCCTTTGTTGATTAAAACCTTCTATTAAGTTATCTAACTCTTGTTGATATTGATTTTTGTGGTGAAGCATATGGTTAATATCACCCATGCTATACATCCTGTCTGAACTATCATGATGATTTTGTAAGCGCCAGTAATTAATAAACTCTTGTTGCATACTTTGACTGTAACCAGTCTCACTTCTCAAAATATCCTCACTTTCCTCTCTAAATTGTTTGCTTTGATTGAAACTATTCATCGCTGAATTTTCATAGCTTTTAGCTTTATCCAACTCGCTTCTTATTCCATCCCTTAAATCTTTTCCATTTGAATCAGTAAAACTTGCTTCATCTGATCTAGTATAGCTATCAAAGTAACGTACCACATTCTGATATTCATTACTGTTAGTTATTTCTTTAGCATCTGAAAGGATATTTCTATCAAGATGTGATTCCTTAACTGAAAAACCAGCAAAATTTTGTGGTAAGGAAGCACCAACAAAATATTCTAGGGCATTCTCGGAAGAAATATTATGTTCAGTTGAAAACTTACCTATAATACTCTCCATCGTGTTTGCTGCCTCATTAAACTCAGAGTTCATTGAATTTGCAAAATTTGTCCCTGCCTGGTTCGTTGCACTTTTATACTCCTCCGAACTAACAATCTGACCAAAACCTGATGAATATGAATCTACCGCTCTGTCTGTAAATTCCTTAGCCTGAATCAAACTATTTTGTGAGGCAGTGGCAAAGGATTCAGCATGTGACTTATTCCAATCAACACCTATACTATATTGACTACTTCCCTCCTTTAAAATAGCTGTACCATCAGCCCCTACCGTAATAGCAGTTCCAGTATTACCATCAATTGTCGTTACCCTGCCACCAGTATCATAAAACCCACTCGTATCATGCTTATTACCACTTATTAAATCAAAATTATGGGTATTCATCGAAGTATTAGCTAGTGACATATTCCCCGTCGTCTTCTCCAATGCAGCGTCGCTAGCGGCTGCTTGTGATGGTGAAAGCATTGAAGTTGCCAACGAGCCCATCACTGAAATTCCCCCTCGAGCTAAACCTAGAGCTATAAATGGCACGAAGGTTACCATAAAACCTGCCATCGCTGATATATTACTTGCCGTTGTCAGAATATCTCCCTGATTCGAAATCGTGATACCATTTACCGCTAAATTCTCTAAATTAGCTCTTAGATTGATTGCTGAGATAAAGTGAAGAATTACATAGATTGGACCCCACATTTGAATCCATACCATGGCCTGTAAATATGACTTAAATACCGTAAATCCCATATTTGGTAATAACATCAAAGGAAAGATTACCGGAAATAGGCCATAAATCAAAGCTTCAACGATAATTCTTAAAATTGGCACTGACTCACGTGCTGAATTAGCTAAACTTTGATAGGTATTTAAAGTCTGAAGATCAGTTCTTGCCTGTTGATAAGCCGAACCAAAATCTTCCGCTGCATTGTAAACATTATTAATCATTATCTGCTGATTTAAAATCGCCAGTGAGTCCTGTGAACTATCAATAAAATATTGGTAAGCTTCGGGTAAACTAGTTAAATAAGTTTGATTATTTAGAGACAAATCAGATGCGCTACCTGCCTGCGAATTTTCACTGAACAGAAAATTCAAAAATTCCTGATATTTCTGTTGGGTGCTAGTACCATTTAATTCAGTGTAAATAGCCTCTAATCCTGCCTGGCAGGTGACTAGATCATAGGTATTACCATTAGCATCAGCTTCGGAAAAGCGATATTCCATTAAATTAATTTGTGATAGGCCCTGACTTCTAACAAATTCTAAAAGATCTGATGCACCAATAAATTCTTCGTATCTATAGCGACCCAATAAAAGATCAGGCAATATACATTCTTTCGTTAGGTTTTTAAGATTAGCATCTAAGGTCGGGTCCACCTTTACTCTTGGTAGATTTTCAATTAAATCAACACCAAACAAAAAACCATTTTCCGTATAATTAACACCATTTGGCAAAGAAAACAGCACCTCCATTGAATTAGTCATAGTATCACCTATAAGTGACAAATACGAGCCAAAGGCCCCTAAAACAAACGGTACATTATCAACAACTCTGACCTGAAGGGGGTTTAAGCGATCAGTAATTTGGACAGTTATCTTTGGAACGAAGAGAATACCATAAATGGCATAAGCCATCACTAGCCATTTAGCACTTTCTTGTACGGCAACCCCATAAGCTAGGCTAATCGTGATCCAGATTCCGCCTAGTAATACCGTAATACCAATAATATCAGCATAAGAGCCATCACCAGTGAAAGCCGCTACAGCATTAAAAATCATTTGTAAGGTCTCGCCACCACCAATCGTAAAAATTTCGTAATCCATTGTTATTTAGTAATTTTTAGACGGGTTAACAAGCCTTCTCCCATATCCCTGTTAACTTGCTGCTCAAGCCGCGTATAGCGATCCATTAATATATTGATATTTTTGAATTTAGCTTCGACACGCTTTTCCTCAATTTGAACTAATTCCTTAATTTTAGTTACTCGCTCTTTTACTTTATCACGATCAGGTTGACTCAAAACTGCTTCACCATCTTCAATCGCTATCTCCGCAGCCATCAGTAAATTATTAAGATATTTAAACAGCATTCGCAGAGCGATATATTCCTGGACATCGAGATTACCTACCATCTCCTCTAATGATTTCTCAGCCAATGTCTGTAATCTAATAACCCGATAAACTGGGAATGACTCATTTTCGATAAAGCTCTGCTCTGCCGCCGACACCACCACCAATCCTGAGGCAGTCATAACATATCAAATTATCTGCTGACTACTATCAAAATGCCCTATAACAATCGTAACAATATTCCGTGCTGCCTCTATTTCCTTAGTTTGATCGGTATTAATACCCAAACATTTGCTATCACCTCGACAATCATAAACTTTAAATTTAGCTTTGGTTTCGCTAGAATTACTGTTACCAAGCAAAGTTGAAATTGAATCTTCAGAGATGATTAAAGGCGGTAAATGGCGAGACTTATTATTACCATCATAAATAATTGTACCAGTAAGTGATATTAAAAGTTCTTTATAATCATTGTCATCAAGCTTGATTGCCTCCCATACCAAATTTCTTGGCCCTGCTCCAGCAACTCTTTCAGTGTCATCAGCACTTCCATTAGTAGCAGCTACCTCAGAATCAGTTGTACACTCTTTAAAAGCCTTAGCAAAATCTTTATAAATTCCTTTTGAATTTCCTACTGCTCGACAATGATGTTCACCAATTTCTCTGGCAGCACCACTAACTAACTTTTGAGCAATATCGCAGGAATTCATTGAAAATTGATTGAGCTTTTCAATTTTATCCTGAAACCATTCATAACTATTTGTTATTGATGGTGATAAGGAACGCATTGCAGTGTTAAAGGCAAGGCCAGGTGAGTTAGCAATAATAGCCTTGGCAGTAGCGATTATTTCATCACCATTAATAAATGAAAAAGAGCCTAAGTGAAGATCGATACCACCACAACCAGCTTCATATTTTGGCAACTGAATATTGGCTAATCGAGTATTATAAACCTTAGTTCTGGAATATAGGCTTCCACCAGTAAAATAATTCGCCTTCTGACCTTTTAAACGTTGGCTTTCAGTAACGTTTGAACTCATTCCTAAACTATCCAGAAAATCATTCATTGAAGCTTCTAAATTTCTGGCTTGGAGTGAATTAGTTGTAATGAGACAAATTAAAATAAAAAAGGCTTTATAGACCATTATTGATTTCCCTTTGTGTTAACAAATGAATCCTCTCCTCTAGTTCACTTTGTGCTAGTAAGCCGCTACCAATGTTAATGACTTGATTCTTTTGGTGATCAAAAAGAATTGTCGAAGGTACAGCCCTGACTTGAAGCTTATCGGCTTCACCATTATCTTTCCTGAAATCAGGAAATTCCTTCAATCCCCTACCATCTATTGAAATAGCAATAATATTGATGCCATGCTTTTCAGCAAAACGCTTAATAATTGGTGCATAAGCATGGCAGTAAGGGCAATCGCTTCTGAAAAAGAAGAATAAACCATATTGTTCATTCAACCTGCTTAAACTAACATTTTGAGCTTGTTTTTGTAGATCCTGAAAAGTCCTGCTTCCTATTCCAGTTAGAGGACGTATCAAATTATAATCAAACTCCGGACTAGCCCATAACACTCGGCGGTAGCTATCAGCAAAATAGCTAGCTTGATCAGAGATGGCTTTCTTGTGAGCCATAAGACGTCTAATATTCTCAGCCGTTGGATTTAAAACAGCTTGAGCATTTAATCTCTCACCTTCCTCACGGATTTTTTCCATAACCGCCAAAGGATCTTCAGAAATTAAGTTAGATTGCGCTGCTGGTTGAGCTGGTTTTAGTTCTTTTTCTGGCTCCTGGATTTTAGGATCACAATAAAAAGACCAACCAAGCTGCAATTCATCGCAATAATAATTGGCCTTGGCAGGATTAGCTAAGAAAAAGGCAATTAGGATTAATAAAACCTGTTTCAATTTTACTGAATTAAATCTTTTTATCTTCAGTAAAACTGTTAACAGCCTAATCTGAAAAAACACTAATTGATAACCTTTAATCATCGTTAAAATCCTCATAGAAAGCATTAATTGAATCTTTAACTCGAGAAAGGTCAGCCTGATTATCTGGCATTGAGATACTATTTTCGATATCGTCAAAAACTTCCCGGTAGTCAATTTGTGAAAAATCGATTGATTGTAGCTCTTCAACCGTAAATCCACGACAATTTGGCCCTGAAGGGCTACCCCAGCCAATTGCCAACTGAATCCTACCTTGCTCATGAATAATTCTTGCTAGCTTGCTGTTAAAGCAACATGAAGTCAGGGTATCTTGAATACAAGCTCCCAAAACATCCTTTGAACAATAGCTACCAACATAACGACAAACACCATGATATTGTTGTAAGGCCAAATTCTGTTCATCAGCACTACAGCTACCAAGACCAACACCATTGCCCCAGCCACTTGATTTACAACAATTGTTAAAACCACCAAAATCTTTTGAACAGGCACCGACCCCGCCGGCAAAAATACTTAAACCATCGGCTGACATGTCACTACTTGCCGCTTCTAAAGTTTGGAGATGAGCCGCAGCTTGAAGAAAATCACCCTGATTAGTATTAGGGCTACAATTATCACCAAGACAATAATTCTGAGCACCGCAGATTACATTATTGGTGTTAAAATTTTGTGGGCAGTTGTAAATTCGTTCAAAATAATCACAACTATTGCCTTTATTTGCAATACAGTTTTCCTGATCTAAAACACAATTCTGTTCGTAGTAAAGACACTTATCATCATCATAACCGTCTGTGCAGGAAAAAACTATTTGTTCGCGCCAGCAATCACGTGCTAAAGTTACGCCATCTATTACTTTTTCACCACTTTCGAGACAGATTTTTTCTTTTAACTGACAGTTAGTATTGTCAAAATATTGATTACAAACCGAGTAATCAAAACCTTGACCTAATACCAGCTCTTCCTCATTAATAAGAGTTACCACAGGTGGGTTCTCAGAATTTTCTGAATAGCAAAGAAACTGGCTTACTTGATCAACACAGTTACCTTCTGCATTACTTTCATTGCAAAAACTACTGATATATTCACAACCTTCACTTTGGCTCAGACTTTCACAATAATCAACTGGCTCTTCACCGATACATTCATATTCATTTTGATAAGTGAAACATTCCCTAGTTATGGCAAAGCCATCAAAATTTCTAGTGCCTCCAGAATCAAGACAAGTACGGTTTTGTAAAACACAAACCTCATCCGCCCATAACCATATTGGTATCAGTAATAAGCAAAACAAAAGCCTGATTAACATGATTCTAACCAGCTTTCAGTGAATTCAGCACAACCCTGATATTGAAGAGCAAAATTTACCCTTAAATCACCCCTACCACCAACCAGTAATTTAATATCAATACGGTTTTCACCCTGAATTAAGTAATTTCTTAAATCTTTATTTGGGGATGTGCTACCACCATAATATTCACAACGCTTACTAGATGCTATAGTTTGAGGTGCCGCATAAACTAGCTGGTTATTAATATAGATCTCAATCAAATCATCAAATCTAAGACTAATCAATTTGAATTGATCAACATGATTAAGTGAAGGGAGATTAAATCTAAATGACCAAGCATAGCCTGGGTTACAATTTTGTCCTAAATAATCAGTGTTAGTCTGGCCTAGAAAAAGATTGGGAGTAGTGTAACTATAAGGAATTGTACTGCCAATCACATCTAAATTATTTACAAAACGATCGCAACTAACATTTAGCTCGGCTTGACAGCTTTTTTGATAAACGGGTTTTTGCTTCAAGCACTGATAATTATAACGTTTTGCTACCTCGGTTTGATGCTCTGCTTCACATTGCTCTTCTCTAGTTACCGAACTATATTCACAGATATGATGTTGCTCAGTTACAGTTGGTGGTGGGGTTTGACAATCTTCATAACTATCAGTGATAATTACCGCTTCTGAATTATTTTGAGCATTCTTAATAAATTGTTCATTACCAGTTAAACGATAATTCTGAGCTTCGTTATAACTATCAAGCATTAACTGGCTATTTTCATCAGCTAGAAATGCATCCTGACCATCTGATTCAAGCGAGGCAGAATTGTCGTAATAACTAGTTTCTGGGCTACTAGTTGTATAATTAGGCATCATTTCAGCCGCCTTGTTATCACTGAATTCAACAATCTCTGGCCCTTTATTAATAGCATCAATAGCCTCGTTTAGAGGATCAACGGCATAAGCAATATTTGCTACAAAAAAGAGGAAAAAGAATAATTTCATTGGCTTACAGCTGACAAAATTTCTTGAGCCAAAACTCTCGTATCACCAGAAGCAGCAAATTGTTCTAAAGCATAAGTAAGAGTAATATTACCGCTAATTTTATCATAATTGATATCATCCTGATTCAAGACAAAAGCTGGTACCTGCTCAATGTCATATTTGGCAAAAGTTTCAGGATCAATCATAGCGCGGTTGCCCTGCTCGTTTAACTCCTGGATAAAAACTACAGTTTCCTTAAAAGAATCATTCACAAAGCCACGCATCACCAACATTGCACTATAATCATTTGCTTGCTTAGCTAAACTAATTAATGATGATTTAGGGATTGCATTAGAGATAAAAATGAAAAGCCCAGTAACTGTTTTTCTTGGGCAAGTTTTAGAAATTAGATCACTTTTCTTTTCTGCTTCTGAGATCAAGGCTTCAAGCTCAAACTCAAGCTCAGGAATTTCTAGATTTTTCAATAATTCCTCATTTTCAACTTGAAAAGTTTGGCTTCGTTTTTCTAAATTATCGACCAAACTCTCCAAATTTACTTCAGCATTTAGCAAGTAAGGAAATGTCAGAAAATAAACAAGAAAAATAAAAAAACTCTTAGCCATTAGTCAATGCAACAGGTTGTTTTGCGCCAGAGCAAATAGTTGAAATCTTCACCAGTATAGGGAATCTCCTTACCAGATTCATGAAAAGTTGTACTGCGGCCAAAAGGATTACAATTATAAGGACCAACTCCTACAACTGGGAAAGCCGTTTGCAGACGATATTGGCTTTTCTTGATAATTGGGGCTGGCAAAGGACCACAAATTGCCTCAGGGCCTGAAGTGTTTTTTAATTGTAACTGACGATGTAATTTAGCTACAAATTTCTCAACAACATAGCTCGAAACTCCTATTGCACCTTTAATACCACCCGTATTGCCACTAAATGGATAGATTGGTCCCTGACAACCAGCACACCAAAATAGTTGATCAATTGAATTCTGACTTGATGAAGCCACACAATCAGCGGTACAAGCCGCTTGAGCTGGAAGATTAGCAAAAATAAATGCTTCTGGGTGAATAATTAGTGATAAAAGATCACTTTGATAAAGCGGGTCTAATTCAGTTAAATAAACTAGGTCAAATTTCGTATCCTGGTGCTCAGCTCCACAAGTTACATTATTTAACAAATCAAGCAACCACACTAAAGGATTGCTATACCAGTGTAAATGATGGTAGGAATCCGATAATTCGCGATCATCCGAACCTCTCCCAATTAAACTCAAATTTTCAGGAATTAATTTAATGCCGCCTAGACCAACCATACAAAAAGGCTCTTTAGTTACCTCAACACTGCGAATTGGTTCCCAATAACCTACCGCTAGGCCAGGGCTAGGAGGGATCAGTTTACAAAGGCAAATCGGAGAAGAAAAATTCTCAGTATCTGGCTTATGATGATCAGATTTTGGAACCTCAATTGCACCAATTGAAATCGGAAAGACACAATTCCAAGCAACATCAGCAATCGGATCTAATATTTCACCATTGCAAGCTCCTCCGGCTTGAGCCCTAGATGATATTAAGATAATAGGTACCAGAATAATCATCGCTCTCATAGTGCAACCTCTCTGATCTGCAAAAGGTTACCCGACTTACTAATAATTGTTGGTACGGCTAAAATCCCAAAATGTTCTACCAAAAGCCCGCCTTGATCAAAATAAAGCCTTTGCTCAAATTTTTCCATTAAACCAAAAACATCTCCTTTAACCAAAATGCTCTTAGTACGATATTGATCTTCCTTAAGTAGATCCAAGGCAAAACTGGTTTGAACTTGATCGTTACCATCAATAAAAACTAGAACCTCATTAAAAAATGGTAACCTTTCCAAGGGGTTTATCCTTGTTCCCCGAGTTGCAATAATTTTTCCTTGATGATCGAAAATATCGCGCTCCAAAACTAAGCTAGGATCAAAATAACGGATCTTATCTTTAGTTGCTTTAGCTGGCTCAGCAAGTGCCGCTTTTGGGTTTTTTAAGCGATTAACCGTTTGCTCACGCCAAGCCAGCATTTTTTCATCTAACTCACCGCTTTCTTTCATTACTCTGAGTTTATTAGTTATCGCTTTCAAAGCATCTTGCTCGGCAATTTCATAGCTTTTGCCATGAAAACCAAAATCTTTGCCTAAAACTGGTCTGATACTAATAAAGAGGATAAGCCCGAGCCAGAATATCTTCATCTTTAATTAAACCGAAATAACGTGAATCATAGCTCTTAGGATGAGGCGTATAGACAAAATATTGGGATTTTGGAATAATTGACGGAAGTTTTACAAGATCTATTGATCTACCATCAGCTGAGCTATCTCGACGAACCAAATATTTACTCCCAGCAACTACTAAATTCTTTTTAGGCTCCATGATAATTTCACCAGGCATTGCAATAATTTTTTTTAACATTGTGGCATTACCATAGAACTTATCGTTTTTGAGACGAAAACTAACTAAATCCCCCTTTTGCAAGGCCCCAGGTTTTTTATCCAAAAAGTAAATCTTACCCGGTAAAGAGTTACTTTTATTGAAAGCAAAACCATAATTATCAGTCAGCCATTTACCAAAAAGCATTACCGATGCAAAAATGGTTAAAACAAATAAAATGCGGTTAGTTCTAGTTTCCAGCATTCCTAACCCTTTTTAATAAAATTAAAGCCTCCTCAGTAATGTCATGTACCTGCCCAGCAATCACTGCATCTTTTCTAACAATAACAAAATTTTGTTCAATTGCTGCCTGGTTCAATAATTTCTGAAAGGTTTCTATATTTTTACTCAAGCCAGCTAACTCTTGTTCAAAATCACTATCATTTTGGTCAGGATTTGCCGTTAAAACCAAAAGATTACTAGGAAACTAAGAATGGCAGTAAGTGCCAAATGGATTTTCTCAAAATTATTCATGGCGCCAAATGCTTATTTTTAGAACCTACTAAACGGCCATAATTAATTAGATAAACTTCAGTTTCCTGAGTAGGAGCCAATACCCTTTGCCCAATTCTGATCGCAGCCACCCCATCTTGGTAAAAATTGTTTTCATCTAGTTCCAAAACTTCATCACGATGATTCTTAACTTTGATAATCAACCCTTGAAATAAGTCAGATTGATATTTAGCCTTAATGCGTGCCTTAAATTGAGAATTAAAATAAATTCTTTCATTCAACGAAATTACTTCAAAACCTTCAATGCCCTGGCTTTGGACCATGGCTTTATAAATTTTAGCAATCACTCCCTTATAATCAGACTTTTTAATCGCCTCGACATGATCACTAACCGTTGCTAAATTTCTTAAAATAATCTGCTCAGAAGGAATATTTTTAGGAGTTAATAAAAGCTTATAGGTAAAACCTTTTTCAGTAGTTAAAAAAACGCTTACTGGACTGTAGCGCTTATTACTGGTTCTCAAGAAAATTTCACCTGTACTGGCTTCAAATTCAATAGTGGCATAACCTGCATTGGCTCGTGCTTTACTAATTCGGTCATGAGCCACCTTAATACGATTAAGATCACCACGAGCAATATTAGCCTGAATCTCAGCACTCTCGACTACTTCCCTGATTTGCAAAGCTTTAAGCTGGCTTACAAATAAAAAAGTTAAAATAAGATATAAAATTAACTGTTTTCCCATGGCACTGTAATTCTTGAGTTATCACTTTCTGATTGCTGATTTTGACCTGCAGCTTGCTCAGTTGCTGAACCATCTAGTTTAACACCATCGATAAAGACCAATTCAACCTTTACCCCAGCAGGAATAGAAATAACTGGTTGATATTGCTCAGCTCGATCAATAAGATAATTGGCCAAACGATCCATGGCATCACTTAGACCAGCCCCTATTCCCGACCTAATAATATCTTCACTATCCTGAGTTCTTGAAGTTAAACCATCAGTAAAAGTAGTGGTTGAAGCAAAACGTTCTTCAACCCCCTCTCCAACACTACCAGCTAAGCCAGCAAAAAAGCTTTTAACCAAATAATCGCCCTCTCGTGAAACTACTGGTCCTCTAATACCAGCTTTACCTAAGGCTGCAGCATAACCGTTAACCTGTGTCTCAATCACTTCACCCTGGTCATTAGAACAGGTCATTTTTAATAATCTAATGTAAACCTTTTCTGAAGAAAGATCACCACTCGCTGCACCAGTTACGGTACAGCCTTCTATTTCAATTTTTTGATTTTGATCTTCATATTTAGCAGTATATGCCGCTGACGTAACACGAAATAAAACTGGCCTAGGATCAGCTTGAGAAGTCACTCCAACACTAGCATCTACTGAAGAAATCAAGACTGCTTCAGCATAAGAACCAGCTGGTAAATAATTTTCAATCTTAAAAATATTGCGCTCTGCCCCATTATTAGCAATAAAAGTCTGGATACCCATCGCATCACTTAAACCCTCTGATGTAACCGTTTGATCACGGTCCGTGTTGGATTTATTTCTAGCAAATTCACTCTGCCAATCATTTTTTACTGGTTTATCAACCCGAGCCTGTAACTCCCTTACCGTTTCTTTTTTGCTTGGCATCTCCATCTGACTTTTCTGCAAAGATTCAACTTGCTGAGCAAGACGCTGATTCTCATATATCATTTCTGCAAAAGCTTGATGTAAACCTTGAATCTCATCAGCTTGTTTAGCTTTTTGTGTTTCAAGTTTTTTGAGATTTTTTTCTAAATCTCTGAGATAATTTTGGCTTTTAATCATCCATTCATCTTCTAGCTCATCAGTTTTAGTAAAATCGGTAACCTGCAAACCTTTAGAAGAAAATTGACTGGAATTAGGTTTCATGACGTTAAAAATAATGATGAACCCAACCATCAACATGATTACTGTAGCAATCATCACCACATTGCGCCGAAAATTCTTATCCTCGCCAAAATAGCTGAGTTTTTCTTGAAGCTTACTAAATGACTTAGCCATGCGAATATTTTGCTATCTTAGTCAAAAAATTATTTTGGTTATTGCCCTTTCTCATCTGTCAATTCCTCAACTATTTTGGTTACTGCATCCTCTAAGCTGTAGCCCTGCTTACACATATCTTCGACCCGCTGATAATCTTCGGCTTTACTCGAATAAAGGAGGCTTGAGAAAGGATCAACAATCAGCCGAGCTGTAGCAAAGGACCCTGGTCCATAAATTAAAACATCGGAATATACACAATCCAGTTATTTCAGATCAGCAAGAGTTTTTTCGACATGATCACTAACTGGAATACGTTTTTTTTCTTTTAAAACAGCTATTGATTCAGGTTTCTGACTTAAAAAACAGATCCAGTCAGTATTATCAATAGCGGCTGTCGCAGCTGGATTATTATAATAGTCATTCATACTCTGGGTGCCTGTGATTAAATTGCCATTATACTTTCTAGCCCTTCTCGCTAAACCCTCGACAAATTCAGTCATTGCTGAACCACTCAGTAACGACCAAGCCTCATCGATAATAAAACTAGTACGCTGGCGACGGTCTGATTTGTACATTGATTCAGAAACAATGAACATTAATACCATCATCACAATTCTTTGTAATTCTCTGCGACTTTTAATATCAGAAAGTTCAAAAGCCATTAAATCATTATTGAGCGCTAAAGTGGTTTCACCATCAAAATAGTCACCATATGCCCCTTCTTTGGAGAAAGGGAAAAGCATAGTAGCTAAATCCCTAATACGTGAATCCTGATTTTTTTCTAAGTAGCGAGCAACAATTGTAACATTGGCTTTCCTACCATGCTCCTGCCAAGCTAAACGTACCGCTTTGGCAATCGCCCCAGCTTCAAAATCACTACACTTACCCTCCTGTCTGGCCATTTGTTTGAAAATGCCGTTAAGTAAGATAAAAATATCATCACGGTAATCAGTATCATTAATAATCCGTTTTTCATCAATGATTGAGAAAGGATTGAGAACCATCTTGTTACGGCTTTTAAACTCAACAAAACTACCTCCCTGCATCTTACAGCTTTTTTCAAAAGAACGGCCATCATCAAAAATATAAACCCTCCCCCCATAGCCTCTTAGGGCAGTTACCAACTCCTGCATAAAAAAACTTTTACCACTACCCGATCGACCAATCACAGCTAATTTATAATTGCCTAGATGATTCAAAAATGGATCCCAAGAAAAAATCTGACCTCTACGACTCATTAAAAGCATGCCACGGTAACTGATATCATTACCTTTGAAATCTCCCTGTAAAGGCAACAGATTTGAGCAAGTCCAAGAAACATGAGTTGTGGTTTTACCAATTTTCTCAAAATCATTAATTAAACCGTCACCTGGCAGCATTGGTAAACAAGCTAAAAAATTTTTAAGTTGAACAAATTTTTCAGTAGTTAAAGTAAAGCCGCTTGACTGATAAATGCTTTTGATCTGTCTCTCAGAATCCTCTAATTTCTCATAATCGTCAGTAAATAAAGCAATATGATAAATTGATTTCACCAGTTTTTGACCTTGCGCCAACTTGTCATTGACAAAACGCCAATCAGTTAAATTACGTGAAGCCCCTGGAAAAAGACTACCAAGATTGCTTTTAGCAATTTGCTCAGAACGTTTTACCTTATAAGCTGCCTTAGTTTTAGCTTTAACTTGGTCAGTAACGTAAAAGCTAAAAGAAATAATAAAAGGACAAGTAATTTGCTTATAAAGATTAAAAAAATTACCCAATAACTCACTATTCTCAGCCTGATGCCAAATTTCAGGGAAATGAATTGGAGTCAAACTTTTTGCATAATAGCCATGACCTATTTTGAGATGATTATCTTTAACTTCAATTAAACTCTCCGCTTCAGGGATCTGATCTTTAATCAAATCTAGTTTACGATAGCTGCGATGTTTAATTGGACTACCAATATTTAAAATCTCATGACTGTAATTGATGAGACCTACCGGACTTAAATCATAAGAGAAAGCACCAATTGATTTAAGAGCTGAAACAAAATTGTTACGAATGGTCTGTAATTCTTTAGTAAGACGATGGTGTCTTTTTCTGCCTAATTGCAAAGAAACTGCTGCTAAAATCCGATAATCTCTGACTACGAATGGAACTGTTTTAAAGAGAGAAGAAAAATTAGCTTTAGCTAAATATTTGATCCTACGTTCAGCAATTTTTTTATAAATTCCTCCCGTTTCAAACCGATTTTTTTGCCAAGTCTGTATTTGTTGATCAACATTGTAACGAGCAAAATTAATGAATTGAACAGTTGCTCCTTCAGGTAAACCATCACAAATCATATTGGTTAAGATCGATACCATACTATCATCACAACCAAGTAAAGGATTTATCTCCAACAAAAAAGCAATACTATGCTCATTATAGTAAAATTTACTCTGTGAATCATAGGTCAGATATGGCAGGACCTGTGAAATCATCCCTATGTCAGTTCTAAATGAGCTGGTTTTAAGGTTTGGAGTTTCAAAAAACTGGTCAATAAATTTCATTCTACCAACCATTTAGGAGTTTTAACTACGATATTTAGATATGAAGCTTCATGATGATTACCATCCTGATCGATAAAAGGTGCAAACCATAAACGATGGGTTATTTCCAAGCTACGTCTAACTTGAGATTGATCTGAGGGCTTGAGCTCAAGATTTTTAGTGGTAATATCAGTCTCTGATGTTGGTAGTAATCCAATTGGCAATGTCTGCCAACCTACTACCCCTTTTGCGGTGTTTTCATCAGAATCAGCAATTGTCACGCATCCTTTCCCCTCTGGATTATGACAATTCCAATGTTTTTCGACATTGCCAATGCATGCTGAAAGAAAGAATATAATTAAAAAAAGATAATTATATTTCATCTAGTTCCTCAAATAGATTTATTTTTACTGCTCCTCTCTCCCTGATAAATTTAATCGCAAAAGCCTTTTCCTTATTTTCAACAACCGTTTTTCCTAAAACTTTAGTTAAGCGCCCCTTAACTTTAACAAAATCACGGTTGCTAGCAATTTCACTAACGTGAAAGAAAGTGCTTAAGCGTTTTTTGTTGATGGTTTCCATCATAGCAATTAGTTGACCTCTTACTTCAGGGTAAGCGCCAGCTGATACATTATTCAAAAATCTTTTGTAATTTTCTTCAACATTAGAAGGATTTACATTGAGAATTAGATAAATAAAATCAAGAGCCAAATCCTCACGGTAGCTACTACTCAAAAAATTACTGGTCAGTAAATATTCTTCAGAAATTATTGAAGGAAGAATAATTGTCTGTTTATCTTCCCTCAGCAAAGCAATTGCTAAAATTAAAATAATCAACAATTGAGTTAGCTGGAAAATTGCTAAAATATTGCGTTGCTGTTTAGTTTTATTCAGCAATTCTATGCTATTATTTAACTCCATTTTTAGCCATAGTAAGTTAAAATATATGGCTTTGGCGCTCTTTTGAATTTTAACCAACCACCAAAAAAGAAGTACCTAAGATTAGTAACATAATTATAGTCACGCCCTTTAATTTGGCGCCAATAATATAACAAAGGGACACCAATAATTAAGGCGATAATTAATTTTTTAGTGAGGATTCCGGCAAAAAAAAATGATAATGAAATAACAAATTCATCAGGATCTAAAAAAATAATTTTCTTTTGATCAAGATTTCTGGGAATATAAAATTTTTCGTAATCCTGGCTCATGATTCTACTCTAAAAAACTTAAGGTATTAAATTAGAGCTGCAAAAAGCTGGTCAATAATGGTAAAACCATAAACTGAAAGAAAGCAAATTGCGATCGAAGGTAAAATTAGAGCCAAATTCAGCCTAGCTGCTGCCATCACTATTGCAACCACTACCGATACCGTAGCTACAATCAGGGCTATCCATTGCCCAACTGAAGTTACTTCTGTGTTCATAGCAGCGAAAGTAGCTGCAGTCTCATGATTAGTATCATTATTTCCAGCATAAAGGGAAGGTCCGATGAACAAGGAAAAAATGAAACATAAATGGAAAATTTTTTTCATAGTAGAGCTCTTTTCTTAATAAAAACTAAAAAGAAGCCCACAACAAAAAAAATCTTGAAAAATTTTCATTATTATTGGTACACTATTACACTAAATATGGTGGCTTCTTAGCTTTCAATTTAGCTGCTCAACACTCCGTTGATTCTGGCTGCTCTCGATTCAGGATTTAGTTTTTTGTAAGGGCAAGTGGGTCACATGCATAATGTCAATGGAGCTGCTGTTATCATGATGACTGAGGTTTGATATCGACATAGACTTAATAATAATTATTAAGTCTATGGATATCGACAATGCTACTGACACCTTTTGTGTGACTGATGAAGCTCTAAAATTTGAGTTCAAACTGTCTACTTTTCAATCATGTAACTCCTCGTTCACGAGGTAGTAATAGTTGTGTACTAGTTATTAGTATTGGT